>MDSW01203090.1_pt1 | contig 254018 bp, 218 predicted proteins | sample 811171 | NCBI WGS metagenome assembly MDSW01 (sample SAMN05326641, study PRJNA326480) | marine metagenome | isolation source: seawater | place: Atlantic Ocean: North West | collected 2012 | reverse complement strand
TGGCTGCAGGGAAGATCTGGCTAAGGTCCGGTATACGTTGGACCATCACAGTTGCGCGTCAGCAGGGGATTTGCACCCCTTTCCTCCCAGAAGAAAGACAATGTCAGTATTTTTGTGCGGGACGAAATGTCAAGGCTTCTAGAGAGCCCAATCAAGCCTGTGCAGGCTCAGCGCTACGTAGAGTATTTTCTGAAGGCGATTAGATCGAATGTACTGAGAGTAGTGCAGGCTACGGGTCAAATCGCCTTGAAAGATAAACATCACAAGAGTAACTGTACCATTACTTCGGAAGTGGAGCCCTCACCATCTGTCCGTCGGTGAGCGAGCCACTAGCTATCCGGCCAATCTCTGAGGGGCAATTGTTCCATGATTTCCATGCGTTCGGAATCGGACAGGGAGATCCATCCAACGATCTCCTCCACGCTTCTCTTGCAGGCTATGCAATGGCTGCGATCCTGGGACAGTTCGCATTGGTGTTTGCAAGGAGACAATGGCCGCCCGGATTGCATAGTGCATGATGATACCCCGGCGACTTTGTGGCGAACAAAAAAGGACGATTCGTATTAAAAAATATTAAGTATTCTGTCCCTGGACAAAAGCGGAAGCGGCCGCCGAAAGCTTTTAAAAAGCGAAGTAGATAAACGTGGTCTGATCCAGCACAGCCAGTTGCGTAAGAATGACCAGAACTATGGGCAATGCCAGATTCTCGGCCCACCGCGGCAACGGTATACGTAACTGGTTTCCGGAGAAGTAGCGCTTGCCCAGCCAATGACCTGCAATCATGGCAAGTAAAACCAGAAAGACCGTGCGATAATGCGTGGGCCGGATGTCCATGGCCATACTTCCTTCCAGGGCCATCAATCGCTTAAAGATAGGCCATGCATTTCCAATGTCCTCTACGCGAAACAGAACTGTGTTGAAGATGGTCACAAACAGAATCTGATATAGCCACCCTGCAAGCTTCCATGCATTGCGCGGGATGGAGCCCAGGTTTTCTAATTTTTCTGCCAGAGGATCAATCCATGGCTTCAGGAATGCTTCTGCAACCATAGCCAGTCCATGAGTCACCCCCCAGAGAACATAGGTCCATGCAGCCCCATGCCAGAGCCCGGATGTTGCCATAACTGCGAATATGTTGACTTTGTGGCGAGCAGGTCCCACGCGATTGCCACCTAGAGGGATATAGAGGTAATCGCGAAACCAGCGGGAAAGCGAAATGTGCCATCTTTGCCAGTGTTCGGAAATGGATTTACTGAGATAGGGCAGGCGAAAGTTTTCCGGTAGCTGGAAGCCCAGCAGCCGGGCCGAGCCGATGGCCATATCGGAATAACCGGAAAAGTCCAGATAAAGCTGCATGGTAAAGGCGATGGCTCCCAGCCAGTGTGCAAAGAATCCGTAGGAAAGCGGATCGCTGTGGATCATATCTGCGTAGGGAGCCGCACTATCTGCCAGAACACTTTTTTTGATAAATCCAAGTAGAAAAATTCTACAGCCTTCGCGCAGGTCCTGGCTATTGATGCGAGGAAAGGAAGAAAGCTGCGGTAAAAATTCTCGGGCGGTTACAATGGGACCTGCTACAAGCTGCGGAAAAAAGGAAACGAACAATGCGAATCGCAAAAAAGATCTTTCTACCGGTATGACCTTGCGAAACACATCGATGGTATAGCTCATAGACTGAAAAGTGAAAAAGCTAATTCCCACCGGAAGAATGATGCGAAACAGAAGCTGATGTTGCTCGGGCGGTCCAAAGTTCGGGTCCACCGCAGACATGAGCGCATGAAAGGAATCGACGAAGAAATGAAAGTATTTAAATGTTGCCAGAGAGCCCAGGTTAACCAGCAGACTCAGGGTTAAACCCAATCGAGCTTTTCGCAAGAAAGGAGCGGCCTCCTCTTCGCCCAGTGCATCCGCGAAGCGTTGTTGTCTTGCAATGTAGATTCCGGCCCAGTAATCTACAAATGTAGAAAATAGAATAAGCAGCCCAAAGCGCCAGTCCCAGGACATGTAAAACATGTAGGATGCCAGCAGCAGAAAAGAAAATAGCACCAGCTTGCGTCTGGATTCCCCGGGAATGCGAGCGATGACGTACCACTGGATGAGAAATACCAGAGCAAAGAAAAATACGAATATTCCACTGGAGAATATCAATCTGGCTGACTCCTGTGGGAATCTTCCCCTGGATTGCGCCGGGAATCAGAGCGATCCCCAGCATTAAAATCGCTGGCATCCTGAATTCGATTCTGAGGACCCGAATCCAGATTTTCGGGCCCGGAGTGGGTGCTTTCTTCGACTGCGGTTGATTCGCTGGAAACAGGATTCTCTTGCGAAATTGAAATTCCGCTATTCAATTGGGGCGAAAGATCCTGGGCCGTATGATCTTCCGTATAATCCCCGGTGATTGCGCCGCTGAGGGCAGCAGAAATCTTTTCTGTTGCTAAATGCATGGAAGGCATGTTGCGAAAGTAGAGATAGATTCCACCTGCAAGCATGGCACATCCGCCCAGGATAAACCATGCCGGCAGAAATTCTCCTGGTTCGACGGCCTCCGGCAATCCAGGAACGTAGCCGTACATGGAGGCTACTGCGAACAGGTTCGTGACGCTATGGACCCATATTGTCATCCATCCGAATCGGCAATACACCGCCATATATCCCAGAAGGATGCCCAATGGCCATGCATAGCTAAACTGGTAGGGATTTCCATGGACCAGGCCAAATAGAAATCCCTGAAGCACCACAGCAATATGCAGGTTCATTCCATTCTTGAGCATCCCTCGGAGCATGAAGCCCCGAAATACCGTTTCCTCACAGAAAGGGCCAATAAGTCCTACGGTAATGATGGCTCCGGCAATATCCAGCCAGTGGCCAGTGGGGGAGAACATACTCATCAGTGCATCATAGAGCTCATAGTTGGGATACAGCCGAAAGGATAAGGCTTCCAGAATGGCCGCGGCTCCCTGGGATCCCACGGGAATCAAAAAAAAGACCGCTGCAAGAATGAGGATTCTGGAATCTGAATCTGCTTTCTCTAGATCGGTGCCGGCCTTCCAGGAAAGTCCACCATTCTGGCGCCCTGGATAGATAAATACGGCCACTGTGGCCACAATGAAGGGAACGGCCAACAGCAACTTGAAGCCGGACCCTGGAGGAATTTCCAGCGCTTTCAGAGGTGGAATGGAGATCAAAAATTCCCAGAGCTGATTCAGCAGCCCGGTGGCCACTCCTGCCAGCAGCATGACCAGCAGAAAGATAAGAACGATGTAAAGGGGCTGGCCGTAGCGCTTCAGGGCGGAAGAAACCATTGGCATCAGAGATCCGGCCGTGCTTTTCTCTGTCGAGTGTTTCCCGGTGCCTTGAAAAGGATGTTGCCAATTCAGCGTACGCGATGCTTCTCGGACCTATCTATGATATGTGTTCACCGGTTGAATAAGACCGAACTCTACATAAATCACCGAATTATCGAGACCGTGGAATCCCATCCGGATACTGTAATTACTCTTACAAATGAGAGAAAATATATTGTACGCGAGAGCCCGGAAGAAATCGCGGAGAAAATTGCGGACTTTGAGAGAAAAATTTTTGAAAAAGCGCTGTACGGGAGGGCCGATACAGGTTCATAAGCAGGGTAGCAGATGGATTTAGCAACGATTGGTGGTCTAGTTATTGGTTTCGGTCTGGTTCTATTTGGAACTCTGGTGGCCGGACTTTCTCCTCTGGACATTTTTGACCTTCCTTCTGTCTTTATTACTATTGGTGGTGGTCTTTCGGCCTCAGTTGTAGCCAGTCCGCTGTCCCGTTTGCTCAACTTCACCAAGTTTACTCGATTTGCTATTTTTCCCCGTCAGACCGATGTAGGTCAGCTTATCCTTACTCTGGTAAGCTTTTCGGAACGGGCACGTCGGGAAGGTCTGCTTTCCCTGGAAGATGACCTGGTTAGTCTGGAAGAGCCCTTTCTGCGAAAAGGGATTCAGCTGGTGGTGGATGGAACGGATCCGGAACTGGTGCGCAATATTCTGGATACCGATATGCAGAATATCCATAATCGCCACCAGGAAGGGATTAAACTCTGGAATGACCTGGGATTCTTTCTTCCTGCCTTTGGTATGATTGGAACCCTGATTGGTCTGGTGCAAATGCTGAAAAACCTGGGGGCCGGGGATCCATCCGCCATTGGTGCTGGTATGGCGGCGGCCTTGATTACTACCCTGTACGGATCCCTGGCTGCGAACCTGGTGGCCATTCCCATGAGTAGAAAACTGGCTCTGCGAGATGCAGACGAAATGATGATCAAAGCAATTATGATTGAAGGTATTTTGAGCATCCAGTCCGGAGATAACCCCAGGATTGTAAAAGACAAGCTCAGCTCCTTCCTTCCACCCGCTGAGCGTGCGGCCCTGGATGAAAGCACCGCTGGAGCATAATGGTCGGAGTGCAGCATGGGTGCTGGCATTGGACCGGGATCGATCTAAAAGGACCCGGATGGACCTGCTTTCGCTCTGCAATAGCCGGTCCATTTGATTCGGGCTGCTGGCCTGCGATAGCCCAAAAATAAGGCAAAACTATGGCGAAGAAAGATAACTGTCCTCCCTGCGAAGAAGGCTCCCCGGCATGGATGACTACCTACGGGGATATGGTGACTCTGCTCCTGTGCTTCTTCGTAATGCTTTTTGCCACGGGTAAGGCCACGCCCCAGGAAATTCAGCTAATCCTTTCTGCCTTTTCCAACAGTATGGGTTTCTTTGAAGGCGGTCAGACCCTTTCCAAAGGTCGACTGGAAGAGATGGGCATGAATCTGGAAAGCCTGCCGTCCCAGACTAAAGGAAAGTCCCTGGCTCGAAGTAGAACCCAGGCACAGACTATATTCAAACCAGAGATTCAGGCCAAAAAGGTTCGCATTACCGAAGATGAACGAGGACTGGTCATTTCTCTGCTGGGCGCTGACTATTTCGAAGAAGGAAGCGCACAGAGAACGCCGGAACTGGAAAAAGCCCTTATTAAAGCTGCTTCTCTTCTCAAGACAGTGGATCGATTCGCACGCATTGAAGGACATGCAGCGGCCGGCGAAGAAGCGCGACTCAGTCCTGACGAAGACAGCCCCAGAAGAGAAAGAACCTACGCAAACGCCTGGGATCTTGCCGGGGCCCGCTCCATCAATTCAGCTACCTTTCTCCAGGCCCAGGGTGTGCCTCCGGCCTTGATGCAGGTGATCAGCTACGGATCCTACCGACCGCTGGCTCTGGAAGGGGATCAGGGCACTCCGGAAGCAGCGGCCCATAACCGCAGGATCGATATTGTAATTCTACCATATGAAAGTGCCAATAGAGAGTCCGGAGAATCCAATTACCGCATGCCCGAAACCCGCCTTCCCGATGAGGAATACACAGGACCGGAGCAGTAGTGCCGGAAGGGATCGGAAAAGCTCGGCCGTAACGGCCGTAAGCTGATTCAATCGGAATCCGCCGGGGCTACTGTTGCCACCGGGACATAAAAAAAATGGCAACAATTCTAAGGATTGTTCCGATCTGAATTAGTAGGAGTTTTTCATGGCAGATGATGAGCTGTTAGAAGAAGGCGAAGAGGAAGGTGGTGAGTATCAGCCACAGGCAGCCTCTGGCTTAAACAGGATCGTAAAGATACTGATCTATGTTGCTATTGCAGTGGCAGGGATGCTTCTTATGGCTTTTATCGCCTATTTCGTGGGAAAGGAAGCTGCCTCCGAGCAATTCAAGGAAGTATCTTCTATCGCTGTGGTTAAACCACCTCCTCCTCTGGAAAACTTCAACTTTACCGAAGAATTTCGCGTAAACACTGCCGACCAGGGAGAAGCTCACTTTATCAAAATGAAGATGAGTCTTGGCTTCGAGCAGGGAAACAAGGCACTGTCCGCCGAACTGGCTCAGCGTACTCCTCAGCTTCGAGATACCATAATCCTGATTCTTTCCGGCAAGACCAAAGCGGATCTATCCACCGCACGAGACAAAGTGGAACTGCGCGAAGAACTTAAAGCATCCATCAATCATTTACTTTCCGAAGGCAAAGTGAAGGATGTTTATTTCACAGAATTCATTGTGAACTGATCTTCAAAGCCCTGGTGCGATACATCTGGCTTTGTAGCATTGAGCCGGGATGCGCGGACACTTGCGAATACAGCAAAAAGCAATCAGGCGATGTTAAACTGATCGCAGAATACCTGCGATGCCCCTTTGCGACTGCTCAGAAGCTTCTTTCCTATCTTTCCCTGTCTTTTGCGAAACATGGATTCATCCGTAAGGCGAAACATGATTTCCTTGAGTAGCCGGGTGCTGGGGGCTACAAACAGAGCCCCTGCCTGACGAAGATCCACTGCTATGGGACTGGATTCAATCCTGGGTCCGGTAACAATGGGAATTCCCAGAGCGGCGGCTTCAGCTGTGTTATGCACTCGATTATGGTATGCTCCGCCAATATAGCAGAATTGAGCCAGCGCATAGGCATGGGCCAAAAGACCCAGACAATTCATAATTAAGATCCGATTTTCGCTTTTACCTGGCTCATGCACCGGCAGATGCTGATTTTCCGAATCCGGCACAAATAGATCTGCCTGTAATTCTTCTTTTGCCAGGTTATGCGAAAGCTCCGCCACTCGATGGGAATCTATATGATGGGGAAATATCCAGACCTTCCATCCATGGAATCGATCCAGCCATTCAGAAAGCACAGGAAATACCATTTCATCGCAGGCTTTATAGGTAGAGGCCAGGATCAAAATCTGTTCTTTCTTTCTCTTCTTGCCGGCTTTCGTTTTCGCTGGCGGCCTGAGCAGCGACTGGAATCTTTTTTTGTGCTCCTCCGGTAATCGGGCCTGCTCCAGTTTATGGAATATGGTATCAAAGCGAGTGTCGCCGGTAACATGAACCGGGCCCTTATAAAGCTGCTGAAAGCGCTTCTGGTTGGCTTCATCCACAGCGCCGATGCCAGTAAGATGGCTGTAATGAGGAGCGAAGAACCATTTCCATTTGAGTCTGGAGGAGTCCCGGGGCAGGGCAGCGGAGGCCAGAAAGCATCGGGTACCTCTGGAGGAAAGATATCGCAGCAGATTGGGAAATACATCCCAGGTGCTGGTGATAAATGTATGTATGGGTAATTTGCCTATAAGCGAAGCCCATCGAAAGGGAAGATCCAGCGGCAGATAGAAAGCAAAATCCACTGTATCGGTGGGCAGTCGCTTTACGCTTCTGGAGAACACAGAAAGTACAATCGTGGATTTGCCGCGACTGCGAATCTCTCTGGCCAGGGCCAGGGATTGATCCAGTTCTCCGGCGCTGGCTGCATGTAACCAGATAATGGGAGCATTATGGCCGGGCAAGTTTCGCATCTTCGCTTCTGTGCTTGCGAATCTGCGAAATTGTCGCCATCCATCCTTGCGGCTCTTGCGAAAATCGCGCAGCCCTGGATGAAAGAGAGCCAGGATCCGGTAAAGAGGATACAGCGCCAGAAGGCTCAGATTATATAGAAGAATTCCCATGATAAGGGCCGAACTCGGCCACCCATCAGGTGGAGTGACGGATGTCCTGGGCTTTTACAGAGAAAATAACGTTTTCCGCAATGTTGGTGGAGAGGTCGCCGATGCGCTCCATGGCTCGGACAATGAGTGCCAGAGAGATATCTGTGGAGACCTCCAGGATCTTTTCCTCGATGGCATCCACTTCCAGTTCCAGTTGCAGCACCTTGTTGGCCGCATCCAGATCTGAATTCACCAGAGCCTGCGCCGCTTCCTTCAGGGCTTCTCTGGCCTTTGAGGCGAGCTCCCGTAGATCTTCGGAAACCTGACCGCCGGGCAGTCTGAGACTCCACCGAGCAATGGTCTTGGATTCATCTCCAATACGTTCCAGATCCCTGGTTGTCTTGATGGCGCTGAAAATATAGCGAAAATCCAGGGCAAAGGGTTCCTGCAGGGCCAGAAGACGCATGCATTTCTCATCCATCTGGATTTCCATGGCATTCAGCTCCCTGTCCATGGATACAGTCTTCTGAAACAGGGTTTCTTCTCTTTTTTCCAGGGTTTCCAGTGCCATATCCAGAATGGCCTCCGCCCTGCGGGCCATCAGGCTGACATGCTCTTTCAGTTCATCTAGTTGCTTTTGGATCATGGCTTTCTACTGGACATCGAGGTGGCAAAAATCCAGTAGGTCAAGCGAGAATTGTCTGGGCATTATTTCCCCTGGATTTGAGGCTGCTAATGCAGGATTGTGACGGTAGCCACAGAAATGTAACATAGTTGTAATAATATTGGTCCATTCTCAGGAGTTACTATGCAAATGAATCGAAATATTTGGAAGGCAGGGCTGGGACTAGCCCTGATATCATCCTTCTCTCTGGCATCCTGCAAAGAGAGAATCATGGTGCAGATCGATGGATCCAGTACCGTATACCCCATTACAGAAGCCGTTGCAGCTGCATTCCAGGAAAAATCTGGCGATGTGAATGTAACTGTAGGTGTAAGTGGAACCGGCGGTGGATTTAAGAAGTTCTGCAGCGGAAAAACCGACATCTCAGATGCATCCAGAGTGATCAAATCTGATGAACTGGAAAAATGCGAAGCAGCCGGAATCAACTTCATTGAGATTCCTGTGGCCTATGACGGATTGGCTGTTCTTGTAAATCCTGAAAATGACTTTGTAGACAAGCTCACAGTAGATGAGCTCAAGAAAATCTTCAACTCAGAAAGCCCTGCAAAGACCTGGGCAGAAGTTCGAGAAGGCTGGCCGGAAGAAGAAATCAAGGCTTACTCCCCTGGTAAGGATTCCGGAACTTTCGACTATTTCATTGAAGCAATTATCGGAAAAGGCGGTCAGGTTCGATCTGACGCTCTATTCAGCGAAGATGACAATACTCTGGTTCGAGGCATTGCCGGAGACAAAAATGGAGTTGGATTCTTTGGCTTCGCATACTACGAGGAAAATAAGGATTCCCTGAAGCTTGTTCCTATCGTAAACCCTCGAAGTGGTGAGGCAGTTCAGCCCAGCCTGGAAACCGTAAAGAAAGGAACTTACTCTCCTCTTTCACGTCCGCTTCTGATCTATGTTTCTGAAGCAGGTGCGAAAAAAGACCATGTGAAGAAATTCGTCGATTTCTATCTGGCAAACGTTGCCGAGCTGTCCAAGCAGGTAGGTTACATCCCTCTGTCTGCAGAAGCTTACGAAAACATCAAGGCTCATTTTGAAAACCTTGAGACCGGAAGCGTTCTAAAAGATGTGGATCTGATGGGCAAACCCGTGGAGAGTTTGTACGCCAACTAATGGCTGAGCTCCAGATCTAAATGAAAGACAACCTGGAAATCCTTGTAGAGGCAGTCCAGGGTGACCGAAAGAGGGTTTTTGCTCGATACGGGCAGAAACCCTCCAAGGCCCTGGGGGAAAGAACCATTCGATGGGTCTTACGCATCCTTGGGGCCACCACGGTCACTATTACGGCTCTCATTGTTTTTATCCTGGTTTCCGATGCCATCGGATTCTTTCAGGAAGTGAACTTCATTGACTTCATCGCAGGCACCCACTGGGAGCCTTTTGGTCATGAAAAAAAGTTTGGTGTGCTGCCTCTGCTAAGTGGCACACTGATGATTGCGCTGGGAGCAAGCGCTGTTGCCATTCCCTTTGGCCTGGGCACAGCTATCTATTTAACCCAGTACTCCCCAATCTGGTTTCGTGAAGTGGCCACTCCTGTAGTTGAAATCCTGGGTGGTATCCCTACTGTAGTTTATGGGTATTTCGCGCTGGTTACGGTGACTCCAATTCTTAAAGTTCTGTTCGGAGACGATACGGTGCAGGTATTCAATGCCATGTCTGCATCCATTGTGGTGGGAATCAGTATTTTACCCATGGTATCCTCTCTATCGGCAGATTCGCTTCGAGTAGTTCCTGTAAGCATCAAGAATGCAGGATATGCTCTGGGAATGAGTCGATTTCATGTTGTTACCAAGATTATTATTCCTGCGGCCATTAGCGGAATTATTGCATCCTTTATTCTGGCATTTGCCCGGGCTGTGGGCGAAACCATGGCCGTTACCCTGGCAGCAGGAGCTACACCTACTACTGCCTGGAATTACTTCGAAGGCATACAGACCATGACGGCTTTCATCGTGCAGATTTCTCTGGGAGATGCATCTGCAGGAAGTATTGAATACTTCACGCGATATGCTATCGGTCTCACCCTGTTCGTTCTTACTTTTAGCTTTAATTTTATAGCCACTCGCATTGTGCGAAGATTCCGGGAGGTGTATCAATGAATCAATTTGATCCCTCTCGTTACCGGCGATATCAGATGTATGGTCTGATATTTCAGTTCACCTGCTTTGTGGCGAATTTCGTAGCCCTATTTTTCCTGGGCTACCTTCTAATCGACTTGCTGATTACAGGATTCGATGGACTGAGTCTGGACTTTATTACAAATACCGCTCATCCCAATCCCAAACGGGCCGGCATTCTTTCTGGAATTGTAGGGACCCTGTGGCTCATGGGACTCACTGCAGCCTTTGCCATACCTATCGGTGTTGGTGCCGGAATCTTTCTGGAAGAGTATGCCAGAAACAACCGCATTGTACGATTTGTTAAACTGAACATCCAGAATCTGGCCGGGGTGCCTTCCATTATCTATGGAATTCTGGGCTATACCTTGTTTGGAATCTGGCTGCCCAGAGCTCTGCAAATCCTCATCGACGGATTCAATACAGTGCTGGGGCCCATGGGCCTGGCCATCACCTTCGATCCATCCGTTCTGGGTCAGAGCGTGCTGGCTGGATCCCTTACCATGGCTTTGCTGGTGCTCCCTGTGATTACAATCGCAGCTCAGGAAGCGCTGAGGGCTGTGCCAGATTCCTTTCGCCTGGCCGGATATGGAATCGGAATGACCAGGTGGCAGGTGGTGCGCTATCAGGTGCTGCCCGTGGCCACCCCTGGAATTCTTACAGGCGTCATTCTGGCTCTTTCCAGGGCCATTGGCGAGGCGGCTCCTTTGCTTCTTGTCGGGGCTGCAGGCTACATCGCCTTCGTAACCGGCCATCCATTGGATGGATATACGGTCCTGCCCATTCAAATTTACAACTGGACCGGGCGTCCTCAGGAGGAGTTTCATGCTCTGGCAGGCTCCGCTATTATTGTGCTTCTTGTGGTGCTACTGTTAATGAATGCGGTGGCCATTTATTTGAGGCTTTTCTTTCGAAAGAAACTGAGCTATCTACATTCATAAACCGGCAATTATCATGGCAGAGAACGACATCAATTTTCAGGTAAGTACAAACAGTTCGCAGGACGACGGTCCCCGGGAGCCTATATTCAGGACCAAAAAGCTAAGCGTATTCTATGATACGTTTCAGGCCATTACCGACCTGGATCTGGATATTTACAAGCAGCGAGTGACGGCTCTGATTGGCCCATCGGGCTGCGGAAAATCTACATTCCTTCGCACATTGAATCGTATGAATGACTTTGTGGAAGGAGCCCGCGCAGAAGGAGATGTTCTCCTGGATGGACTCAACATCTTTGCGCCGGACGTGGATCCAGTGGAGATTAGACTGCGAGTTGGGATGGTGTTTCAAAGCCCCAATCCATTTCCTAAAACCATCTACGAAAACATTGCTCTGGGTCCGCGAATCAATGGATATACCGGAGATCTGGAAGAGCTGGTTCAGGAAGCGCTAAAGAAATCCTATCTATGGGATGAAGTGAAAGATAAGCTTCAGGAATCAGCCTACAGCCTTTCTGGAGGCCAGCAGCAGCGTCTCTGTATTGCGCGAGCTATTGCGATGCAGCCAGAGGTGCTTCTCATGGATGAGCCCACAGCCTCCCTGGATCCCATCTCCACCAATAAGATTGAAGAACTCATTCTTGAGCTAAAGAAGAATTACACAATCGTAATCGTAACGCACAATATGCAGCAGGCTGCGCGAATAGGGGATTTTACTGCTCTATTCTATCAGGGCAAGCTTATCGAATACGATTCTACTTTTAAAATATTCACCAATCCTGCCGAGAAGCTAACCGAGGATTACATCACCGGTCGATTCGGATAAAGGCGAGCCTCGCTTCTGCTCCCGATCGCCTCGCTTCGGTAGTGAAACGGATAATGGCCTGCTTCGCAAGCCAGGAAACACTCCGTTTCTGCTCCACACCACAGGTATTCCCTTCGCATTTTTTGAGAAGAATCCGGGCCCAGGATTCCGGGCCCTTTTCGCATGATACCCGGCGCGATCCGGGTGATTGCATTAACATTAGCAGGAGCGCTTTTTCTCGTAGCGACAATCGGTTTATTCTGATTCAGAGGCCGTAGTCAGAAATCCAGGTAAATCGTTTCGAACCTGGGTTCGCAATCCTTCTGGTACAGGCTTCAATCCATAGAACTCCAGTTTGCTCTGAAACTCATCGCTCCAGAGGGTATCCAGGAAATCCAGGGTTCTGGTCCGGGCCTCTTCTCCTCTGAGCGCAGCCGGGTTAACATACATTCTGAAGACCACCGAGTCCGGGTACCCATAGAGTAACTGAGCGGATTTCAGTCCCTGGAGTTCTTTTTGTTCGGATGCAAAGGACTCCTCGAAAATGGAAAAAGCGCATCGACCCCGGGTCACGGCCTGAACTGCCATGGGATCTTCTCTAACTTCCAGCGGAGGAATTTGTCTCAGGGATCGACCCTGGTCTTCGCGCAGGAACTCCTGGTCCGGCATGCTTCCTAGATAAAGGGAAGTGCCGTAGCTCATGGCTGCTTCCAATCTTTTGGGAATGATTCCGCAAAACCCCTGGTTGGCCGGTTCCGTTTTACACGCAGAAAGCAGGAACAGTGCCGCAAGTAACATGCTCAGGAAAGTTCGAGGGCTTTTAGACCAGAACAGTGTTCTCATAGACATCCGCCCGCCGTCGTTCGCTTGAGTATGTGCAGCGGTAATTTGATACCGGGTGAACTTCTCCTGAGGAATACACTCAGGACCTAACCTATCTGCATGAAAAGCCATGATCCAAGCATGGCGGGGCCGTAAAATCTGGCTATGTAAATCCAGCCGAGCATGAATCACTTTCCAGATTCATAAGCGCTTCAAATGGACCTGTTGGTCCAATGAATTCCCGTCACCGTGCAATTGAGATTTCGATTGGGGAAGGGCCCTTACGCTGCAAAGAATGAATGCTTGTGGTTTCCGGGTATTGGCTGGTGACCCGGCAAAACCTATTCAGAGGTAGCAGGGCTTTTTGAATGGACTCGAATAGGAAGCCGAATCCGGAAAGCGGCGCCCCCGGCAGGTCGATTCTCGGCCCACGCTTTGCCTCCATGGATTCGTGTAATCTGACGCACAATGGAAAGTCCCAGGCCCGTTCCTCCCTCGGTTCGGGAGCGATTTCGATCAGCGCGAAAGAATCGCTCAAAGATCTTTTCTACCAGATCCGATGGGATGCCCGGACCGCGATCTGCTACAGTGATTAAAACATGAGTTTCGCTTTCTGCTTCTGCCCATACTTCAATTGCGGTGCCTTCGGGACTATGTCGGCTGGCATTTGCAATTAAGTTCACAAACAGATGCTCCAGAAGCAAAGGATCTGCATGGACGGTGCAATCATCCAGCTTGATGCGAATATCCAGGGATTGGGACTTCTGTTCCAGATTTCCCAGCACCAGTGGCCGAAGCTGCTCGAGATACTCGGTTAAATCCATGGTAATGGGCTGAAAGGGAAAGGCTCGGCTTTCTATGGAGGAAATAATGACCATATCTTCGATGATTCTTTCCATACGTTCCGTGTTTCGCAGTATGGCCTGAAGAAATCGAACTTCATGATCCGCTGAAGCTCGGTGGCTAAGAGTCTCCGCATAGCCGCGAATGCTGGTGATAGGCGTTTTCAGTTCATGGGATGCGTTTTGTAAAAAATCCTCTCTAAGACGCATGGTATTGGTTTCGCTGGTAATATCGATGACCAGCACCAGATACATCACTGGCTCATTTTCCATCTCCACTGGCTGAAATGCCAGGCGGTAATGCTTTTTCTGGGCCTGAAAGTCGGATGGATCCGGAATTCCCTTATTTCCGGAGATGATTCCATGAATCTGTTCCAGCAGATAATGATTTTTGATTACTTTGAAGTAGGCCTTTCCGGTGGCCGCCGGCTCCATTAGATGTTCCGACAGGTTATGGTTCTGGAATACAACAATGCCTTTTCGATTGATGCAAATAACTCCTTCCTGTAAGCCATTGAGCAAGGTTTGCAGAAGTTCTTTTTCCAGGTTTAGATCGCCGATGTATTTCTTCAGCCGATTTAGATGGTCCTCGGATTTTTGACGAATCCCTTCTATTTCCGGAATGCGGGAACGAACATAGGGGCCCAGGCCGTTTTTGGGAAATCTTTGAAGCTTTTCCAGAAGGAAGCGTAAAGGATCAATGATTTGCCGTGTGATCTGATACGCCACGTAGGCACTGACAGCCAGAACGGCCACACCGGTGAGGGCAAAGATTTCCAGAAACTCCAGGGCTTCCCAGTAACCGGGCTTCACCATGGAATAATAGAATACAGCTCCTACCACCAGGTAAACGGATACTGGCAGGAGTACAATGCGTACATAGATGCTTCTCATGCAAAGCGAACAGAGAAATAGCGCAGATCAAGAATCGCCGCGGAAGCGGTATCCCACTCCACGCACTGTTTCCAGCCGTTGTTTCTCATCCAGGAGCTTTTCTCGCAATCGTTTTATATTCACATCCACAGCCCGGTCAGAAACGTAAACGTCCCTTCCCCAGACCCGGTCCAGAAGTCGGTCACGAGAAAAAGCAATATCAGGGTTCTCCATAAAGAGTTTGAGCAGCTTGTACTCAATGAGGGTGAGATCCACAGGTTTGCCACCAATGGATACTCGGTGGGCCGCAGTATTCATCTGAATTCCGCCGATGGCCATGCTGCCGCCCTGACCATCTTCGGCGGCCACACCTCTTCGGCGCAGCACGGCCTTCAGTCTTGCGGTGAGTTCTCTGGGACTGAACGGCTTTCGGATGTAATCATCTGCGCCCATTTCCAGGCCCAGAACGGCATCGGTTTCACCGGCACGGGCTGTTACCATCAGAATGGGAACGTCGAACTTGCTTTTGATCTTCTTGCAGAGCTCCATTCCGCTGATTCCTGGAATCATCAGATCCAGGATGATGGCATCGGGCAGATTGCGATCCACCTTGTTCAGAGCATCCATACCGTTGTTGGATACGCTTACCACATATCCTTCTTCTTCCAGATTAAATCGGATTAGATCACAAATATCTTCTTCATCGTCTACGACCAGAATTCTCAGGCCTCTTACATCATTGTCTTTCATTGCAGATGTCCGGTTTACGGATCCGGGCTGTCGAGCCGGTGCTTGCTCCATAGTAACGAAGAAACACCGGAATTGTTACAATTGTGAGACGAGCCTGTGAAATATGAAACCAGAAAAGGAAGGCTGGAGCGGGTGAGGGGACTCGAACCCCCTCTAAGAGCTTGGAAGGCTATTGTGCTACCGTTACACCACACCCGCGCTGAATATCCAATGCCTGCTCTGAGCACCCTGAGTCAATCCCTTTCCTTTTCCCGGGCCAGTAGGAAGAAAGCAACTTCCCATGTCCGCGGCTTACGGACCATCTCCCTGGTTCCGCCAGCCCGGGTTTGCAGCTTGAATCGGCAGCTCGACCATGGAAAACTACAGGCAGGTATGGAGGCGGGCAGCCAGACACACAGAGACACCTGCAAACCTGCAAACCTGCACACCGAGAGGTGCTTCAACTTTTTCAGAATTTGGTTTTTCCGACGCACCCCCAGATTCCTGCATGGGCCATGGATTCTGAATCGTTTCCCCAAAAGCCGGTGCTGGGCCCGGAAGGAGCTGTGGCCATTATCTTTTCCAATCAGCGTAGCGATGCGGATCCGGAAGGCTACCAGGCCATGGCTCAGCGAATGGTGGATCTGGCACGGAAGCAGCCTGGCTATCTGGGAATAGAAAGTGTTCGAGATGATGCAGGCAGAGGAATTACGGTTTCCTACTGGAAGGACAGGGCCAGCGCGCTGGCATGGAAGGCAGTGGATGAGCATCTGACAGCGCAAAGCCAGGGGCAAAAAGAGTGGTACAGATCCTATGTCGTGCGAGTTTCTCGCATCGATGCAGAGTATGGCCCGGTAGATGGACAGTGGCTTCAGGCAGCGGATGCCGTGGGACCCGCCTTATGGGCTCGCTACAATGCCTGGGCCAACCATCGAATGCTTGAGGCAACCGCACGTCTTCATGAGAATCATTACGATGTAGAGATCGGAAGAAAAACAGTACGTGGTCTGTGGAATCATTTAATTCAGACTGACAGAGCCTGGTTGCAAAGACTCGGAGCGGCTCATTCGGACGCTGCTGCATCGCAGAGTCAGGAGTGGACTGAAACTGAGTTTCATAGCCTGGAAGATATTCGAAGAGAAAGAACGAAGCTGGATCAAGATATTATCGAATATTTCAGCGGCATGGAGTTTCAAAAGCTCTCATCCCCGGTTAATTATACCAGCGTCATAGATGCAAAATCCAGATCCCTGGATGCGAGGATTGCGTTGTTTCATTTTTTCAATCATCAGACGTTTCACCGAGGCCAGCTAACGATTGTTCTTCGTCAGCTGGGAGTTAGCTCGGAAATGACAGACATTGTATGGATGCTGGATTGATCGATTAATCCCCGGCCAGGTCTGCTGGCTTATCGTAGTTTATTTCGAAAATATCGATGTCCGATTCCCGCAGACCAGATACTACAGCAGTGGAAAGGCCGATGTAGTATTCCTGGCTGGAATTCATGGCCTCCTTGACGTAGGCTGCCATGGCTTCATTGGTAATGGAAACCGGAAGAATTTTATCCTTCTGACGATTATAAACCAGGGCTTCGTAGGTGCCTACCATGGTACCTCGATACTCCAGTTTCAGAACCTTGCCGTAAATCGAGACGTTTCCTGCTCCACCGGTTTTGGACACATTCTTTCGGCGAACAAAATTCTCGGGTTGTTTGTTCAGTAACGGTTTGGCGCCCAGAACTTCAAAAGATGTCTTTAGAGAAACCGGCTCAATTCTGTGAATCTTGTAATCGATGAGCATCACTCGATTCATGTTTTCGATGAGAAACTGAGCTACTTCTTTGTTGTCGTTGTCGATGCTGAATTTTACGGTCTTTTTCTGCGGAGTATAGCACGTGCCATCCTCCATATCGCATTGTTCGGACTTGTCGTAGCTGGCCACTTCAAACTCTCCTTCAAAGGAGTTAATGAAGATTCCCTGGCTTTCCATCTTGATCACTTTTACTATGGCACGGCCTTCAGAATATGTACCCAGTGCCAGCAAAGACTGAAAAGAAAATAGCATGACCGCCAGGGTCAGGATGGAATTTCGCAGTTTCATGATTCTACCTCTGAGGAACGGTTGACGCCTCCTCACTATTTTCGAACAGAATACGTAAAACATCAACCTATTCCCGGAGTTCACCATGCAAATCGATCTGCAAAATAGCACACTTTCCAGCGCCTCGGTTCAGAAAAGCCGTGATGCGCGCAAAATACTGGAAAGCCATTCCGGCTCCGGGCACGACTTTCTGGGGTGGCTTCAGCTTCCGGAAGAGCAATCTGCACATGTTCAGGATTATCTGAAAATTGCCTCGGATCTACAGAAGATGGATGCTGTTGTTATGGTGGGCATCGGAGGCTCGTACCTGGGGTTCAAATGTCTCTATGAATCGTTAAAGCCTCCTGTGGGTGCTTCGGTCGGTCCGGAAATACTCTTTGCAGGTCATAGTCTGGATGGCCATTATCATCATCAACTCCTGGAGTATCTGGAAGACCGGGATTTCGGTGTTGTTGTGATTTCGAAAAGTGGAACCACCACTGAGCCAGCGATTGCCTTTCGATTGCTATGGTCTCTACTCGTAAAGAAGCATGGCGCTTCCGGGGCTGCAAGCCGGGTTTGTGCAATCACAGATGCAAATAAAGGTACACTTCGCAAATCCGCCGATGAACTAGGTTTTCATTCTGCCATCATTGCCGATGACGTAGGCGGAAGATTCAGTGTTTTAAGCCCTGTTGGATTGATTCCTGCTGCAATCGCAGGAATTGATATCTATTCTCTTTTGCAGGGATCCATGGAGATGTGCGATCATTTACGAAACGATGAAAGCGAAAACAATCCAGCTGTGCAATACTCCGCTTATCGTAACAGTCTTTATGAAGAAGGAAAAAAGATAGAGATCCTGGTCTACTATCAACATGCTCTTCAATACTTCGCAGAATGGTGGAAGCAACTATTTGGCGAATCGGAAGGGAAGCAGGGGAAGGGTATATTTCCAGCATCTGCGGGCTTTACAACGGACCTACATTCTCTGGGGCAATGGATTCAAGAATCGGAACGAAGCATTTTTCAAACCATCCTGGATGTAGAAGAAGCGCGAAGCCCTGTTTTGAGCAAGCAGGATAACGATGGCGATGGGTTGAACTACCTGGCAGGCAAGACTGTGCATGAGGTCAACCGTGTGGCGCTGCAGGCTACCCGCCAGGCTCATGGCGAAGGTGGCGTACCCTCCCTGCGAATCAAAATTCCATCCATCCAGGAGTTTCAAATGGGAAGGCTATTCTATTTCTTCGAGTACGCTTGCGGAATCTCCGCCTATGCTCTGGGAGTGAATCCATTCGATCAACCTGGAGTGGAAGCCTACAAGAATTCAATGTTCAAGATGCTGGGTAAACCAGGCCATTAGGATGTTTCGATGCACGGGCCGGCGCTGTTTCGCCGGGCCATTTGAGCATCCGACAACGCAGGATCATGAAAGATTCAGGTCCTTTGGCCCATTCCGGATGCCATTTTAATCTGCGCGAAGAGTGCATCCGGAAAAGAAATCGGAAATAGCTGCCCCTGGCGGCCAGCTTCCATCCCCGGCCTTCAATTCATGGATTTTTAGCTCGCTTGCCAGAACATACTGATACGAGTGCAGGTAGCAGCTGGCCGGGGCAAATTTCTCGGGCACACCGGCATCCACGATATCTTTGACGCTGGAATTGCAGATTTGAGTGCCCTGCTTTCGCAGATCTTCCCGACTTATTTCTGAGTCTCCAGCAAGGGCAAATATGGATTTCCAGGATGATCCCAGAGCATACACCGATTCGGCTTCTTCATTTCGAAAGAAAGCGCTAAACCAGGGCTGAGCGCGAAGGACCTTTCTTAGAGCTTCCTGGCATTCCTGGAATCGCTGCGGGGAGGGATTCGTATCCTCGGCGCAGGAAGTGGGAGGGCCGGACAATTCTCGCATGGCGTTTAGTCCGGCCGGGGCGCTGGCCGGCTCCCATTCCCATCCGGCTATTTGAATCGTCGCTCCACCGGTTTCCAGGATTTTATGATCTGTTTTTCCGTTTCGAAAGGCTACCATGGCCAGATAGGCCAGCTGAGCTTCCTGCTTTCCCGTAAGTACGCGAACTTCCGTATCCGGGAATCTGGAGATTGCCGAGGATCGAATCAGATCGATTTGCTGTTTCTGTTTATAGTCAGGTAATCTTCGAAATCCGCCGGTTCCCAGGATTATGGCTTTTTCAATTTTGATGCCTTCCAGCTTCTGGAATCCCTGGTTCATCACCTGATTTATCTCTTCTAACTTTAGATCTGCCAATCCACCGGAAGCCGGCACAGAAAAGCAATTCTGCGATACATCCAGGTGATTACATTGTTCGTCCACTTCATAGGGGCAAAATCTGGTTCCCGAGGATCCAGCATCGATTACCAGGTGAACGTTGGTGGTTCGCTGAGAAAAGAAGGGAAGCTGACAACTGACAAATAGTAAAAAAACAAGAAGCGAAATCCGGCGCTGCATAACCGATAGGAATTGAACTTCTTTGTAGGGTCGACATTTTTTTCGTGCAGATTCTCTGGCCTTGATTCAGATTGGACGAATGCATCGCTATGTGGTCCTGGGCGCCCTGTGCATTCTCTGCGGACTTTTTGTCTATGCTCTGGGCAATGAGCTCAGATACTATCAGCATCCGGATCGCGTTGTCTGGATGTTAAGAGCCCGGGCTCTACAGCAGCATGAACTGCCGGACACAATGATTCTGGGAGATAGTCAGGCCATGAGCGGTCTTCGACCTCATCTCTTTGGTAAGGAATATGGAAAGGTATACAATCTAGGGCTTCCCAGTGCCCAGCCAGAGGCGCTTCTTTCAGTTGTTCCCTATCTCGAAGATCGCCAGGTACAGACTCTCATAGTAAATATCAGTCCCTATTCAATGTATGAAACCGAAGTGTACGATGCATTCTTGAATTACTATCGAAGTGAGTTTATTGCGCTTAACTGGCCAGGGCTGCAGCGGGCCTATCTATACGGGGATTCCGGCGGGGAGGTACTGGAATCCACCTTATCCGGTATGGGGCTGTACCGGTTGAATGCAGCTATTCGCAATCTGTCTACAGACGAGGAGCTTTCGCTTATGGTTCAGCCCGGTCCTTTCCCGGGCATTGGCTATTCTACCAGGCCGGCGGCTCAGGCAGTGGTGAATGCTCCTTCGCTGGCATCCAGAATGCGAAAACTGAGGGAAGTGAATGCAAAGATAGAGAGCATTCTGGATTCTACGAATGGATTCTGGACATGGCGGAACTTTGAGACACCTTCCAGGGATGAGTGCGATGCAGGAGAGCTGAAACCCTTGCCCGCTGCCATTCGTTTCAAGCCCAGGCCCGAAGCCATCAGGGCATGGGTGGATTTTCTCAACCAGGCCTCCAGGTACGTAGAGCGCATAATATTGATCCGCATTCCATTTTCTGATTCCTGGCATGACACCGTTGACAGAATACTGCCATACGGAAAGGTATCATCGGATGTCCACGGAATCCTGACGGAGCTGGACCTACCGCAGAAAGTAACTTACCTGGATGGGGCATCGGATTTTTCTGATGCAGATTTTTACGACTGGAATCATCTGGATTATTGCGGAGCCGAGCGCTATACGATGTTTTTGTTGGAACAGATAGAGGCCCAAAAAAAATGACTGTTTTTGGATTCCTTTGCGCATTTCGTGGCCCTACGCATCGCAAATAGCAGGGCCGCCATAGAACTTCGCCTGAATTGGGAGACATGAGTTGAGCTGGAATTTTCTAACACCTGAAATACCGGAGGATTCGCTAATCCTGGATTGCCGTTCCGACAATCAATACCGGGAATCCACGATTAAGGGAGCCATAGGTGCCTCCTTCGCAAAGAAACCATTTGGTTCCGGACCGCAGTCCATGGCCAAGCTTTCCGGTTTTATCGAGGATGTTCGCAACCGAATGCAAAAGCACCGGGGCATTCTAATATTCGATGAAGGTCAGGGAATGTACGCATCCCGTCTGGGCTGGCTACTTCACAGTGCTGGAATCAAGGATTTTCTAATTCTCTCTCGGAAGTTCGGAGAGCTTGAGTCTGGAATGCTGGCTCCGGGCACGGAAACTCTGGACAGCGCTCCAGCAGACAAACCCAGTACATTCCAGGGGATTTGCTCTATCAGTCATGTTCAGGTTAACTTAACCAAGGTTCAGTTAGTAGATGTAAGAACACCGGAGGAACATGAAGGAAAGCTACCTCGAATGGTTTCTCCTGAACCAGGATCTATCTGTGGAAAGATTCCCGGCTCCATGAATTTTGACTGGAGACGTCTATACGATGCAAAAGGCAATCTGAAGCCCCGGCCAGATGTTCTGGCTGCCATTCGTTCCATGGGTCTTATTCCGGAACGTCCCACCATCCTGTATGATTTCAACGGTGCTCGCTCCAGTACCATGGCTCTGGTGCTTACTCGTTGTGGTTACAAGCATGTAAGCGTTTACCTGGGTTCATGGATGGAGTGGAGGAAATCCTCTCTGCCCAAGCAGAACTATAAGGTCTGGAAGCCTTGATGAATCGCAAAATCCTGGTGACATCGGCTCTTCCCTATGCCAATGGCCCCATTCACCTGGGTCACCTGGTGGAATATGTCCAGACAGATATCTGGGTTCGCTTTCAAAAACTCCAGGGCAATCAGGTATTCTACTTCTGTGCGGACGATACACATGGTACCCCTATCATGATCGCTGCAAGGAACCGGGGCATTACTCCGGAGCAGCTGGTAAATCAAATTCGCAAAGAGCATTTTGAAGATCTAACGGCATTCCAGGTAGAATTCGACAATTTCTATTCCACAAACACTCCAGAGAACCGGGCCCTATCGGAGGAAATCTATCTAAAGGCCAAAGAGAAAGGGCATATTCATAAGAAATCTTTGAATCAGTTATTCTGCACACATGACGATATGTTTCTACCGGACCGATTCGTCCGTGGCACATGCCCGAAGTGCGGCGCCCTGGACCAGTACGGAGATAGTTGCGAGGTCTGCAGCTCAACCTACAGACCAGAAGAGCTCAAGGATTCCAGATGCTCTATCTGCGGTAATCCTCCGGTGGAAAAGGAAAGCGAACATATCTTCTTTCAGCTCGCCGATTTCCAGAAATTTCTGGAGGACTGGCTTAAAACCCCTAACCGGGTGGACGAAGGCGTTCGAAAGAAGATGCATGAATGGATCGACCAGGGCCTGAGACACTGGGACATCAGTCGGGATGGTCCGTACTTTGGATTTGCCATACCAGGAGAGACCAACAAATTCTTCTACGTCTGGCTGGATGCTCCCATTGGTTACATGGCATCTTCCCTGAACTTCTTTCGCAAAACAGGCCAGGATGAGCTTTTCGATGCATTCTGGAGAAGCGAAGAAAACGAAGTCTATCATTTCATAGGCAAGGATATAGTCTACTTTCATACCCTGTTCTGGCCGGCTCTGTTAAATGCCGGGGATTTTCGCACACCAACCTCGGTTTTTGTACATGGATTTCTAACAGTGAACGGCGAGAAGATGTCCAAAAGCCGCGGCACCTTCGTTCGAGCATCCACCTATCTCAAGCATATGGACCCGGAATGCCTGAGATATTTTTATGCCACAAGATTGGGCGCAGCCCTGGATGACCTGGACCTGAACACAGAAGACTTTGTTCAGCGCTACAACAGCGATGTGGTGGGCAACATTGCGAATCTATTCTCCCGACTGGTTTCTGGCATCGCATCCAAACTGGATTTTCGCCTTTCGTCGGAGCTATCTACAGAAGGGAAAAAGCTTTTTGATCGAGTGGCTGGAAAAAAGCAGTCCATCATAGATTTTTACGAGAACAGGCAGTATGCACGGGCCATTCGAGAAATCCAGTCTTTGAGCGATGAAGTAAATCGATTCATTACGGAAAAGGAGCCCTGGAAGCAGATCAAAGGCGATGCGGAAGCGGCCAGACAGACTGTAACAGATGCCATTAATGCAGGTATGGCGCTGGCCCTCTATCTAAAGCCGGTGCTACCGGTGCTGGCAGGTGGTGTAGAGGAATTGCTGGCTCTGGAAAACCCATTGCGATTTGACAGTGACCTGGAACCTCTCCCTGCACAACATGTGATTCGGGCCTATCGACATCTGGCCGGTCGAATTGAAACCAGCGCGTTCGATGCGATGTTCGATGAAGAGCGAATTGCCGCTGACGGAGCCGGCCAAACCGGCGCTTCAAAGAAAGCCGGTGGCGGTAAACAAGCACAGAAGTCCGGGGCAGGCGAAAAGTCTGATGGGCCGGGCAGGAAAGGAAAAGAAAACAAAGAGGCATCCGCCAAATCTACGGCTGCAGGTAAGGGCATGGAAGATCAAAGTCCGGATGGAATTATTACCATCGATGAATTGAATCGAGTGGAATTGCGAGTGGGTCAGATTAATTCGGCTGAATTCATCGAAGGGGCCGATCGATTGCTTCGCATTCAGTTGGATGTGGGTGAAGAAAAGCCCCGAAACGTTATTGCAGGTATTCGCTCTGCCTATGCTCCGGAGGATCTAAAAGATCTGAAGGTGGTCTGCGTAAGCAATCTAAAGCCCAGAAAGATGAAATTTGGAACTTCGGAAGCCATGCTTCTGGCCACGGGAAAGGACGATACGCTTACACTCTTTACTCCTCATAGATCCGCATTGCCCGGGGATCGGCTGGGCTGAAATTATGAAAGGGCTGCCACTGCCCGATGGCTGGTTCCGCTACTGGATCCTGTTATTTTTGATCGGGCTCATTCCTGGTGGCCTGGTGTCCCAGCCGCTGGTAGATCCCTCTCTGGATTATCGCACCTATCGCACCATACATTTTGCCATTCATTACCCGGCCGGGTACAGGGAAAACGCTCTTCGCCTGGGCGAGCTGGCGGAGAAGCGCTACCGGGTACTGGAATATCGTTATCGCTCCGGAGTGGATGTTACCAATATCATTCTAATCCCGGAAACCGATACAGTGAATGCTTTCGCATCCACCTATGTGGTAAATCGAGTAGCTCTATATGTTCAGTCGCCTACCCCCGGGGAATTTTCCAGGTATGATCTCTGGCAGGATCATCTGTTTACCCATGAATACACCCATATTCTGAACCTCTATCCATACGAAGGTCTGGCCAATGTCATACTTCGCATTTTTGCCGGACTGCCTCCGAACTTTCTAACTCCCACAGGTCTGGTTGAGGGCTTCCCGGTATACGAAGAGAGTCAGAGCGGAAAAGGGCGACTGGAAGATCCGCTTACAAATATGGTGATTCGCGCTGCCATTCTGGAGAATCGATTTCCCAGCCTGGAAGAGATAATGGCAGGCACGCACAGGTGGCCTCTGGGTAGCACCTCCTATTTATTTGGAGGTAGATTCGTGCAGTTTCTCAGGGAGTATCCGGCCTTCCAGCAGAGCGGAGCAAGTGCCCGTCTGGATGAATACTTTCTTTCTGAAGAACTGCCGGTGCTTTCTGCAGAACGCCTGGAACGCCTGGGATATCCTGACATTCAGGAGATCTATAATCTATTCAAGGAGTTCGAAACTCTAAGGCTGGAAGGGCGCTACAGTTCCGAGACTCCCTTCAAGCGCCTCACCGATACAGGCTTTAGCAAGAAGTTCCTGCAGATCCATAACGGCCGATTGTATTACTTTGGCTCTCTATCCAGCGATTACGGAATCTTCAGTATGCCATTATTGTCATCTTCGAAGAACGAAAACGGCTCCTCCAAAAATCCACCGGCCGATTCCGTGGAAGAGCCTGAAGCCCTGCCGAAAGTGGAATCGCACAGTCTTTCCCTGTTTCGCAGAAGTCGTTCTTCTGCCGGCTTCACTTTTACTGGCGAATTCGAAAGGGAATCCGATGTTGTAAATCCAGAGGACCAGCTGCTGGCCTCTCAAGAGAGCTTTCCAGACTATTCGGGCATTCGATATCAACTCTATCGCTCAGGCGGTCTCAGCCTCCAGGAGGTCTCGCCGGATTCCAGAATCCTGTTTCCCAGTGCCCGGGGGGACAAGCTTGCCTACATCAAGAGAGAAGATCCGTACAGGTATTTAATGGTGGCCCGAATTCGAGCCGATGGTCAGTTGCAGGATGAAAGAGTGATTCTTTCGGCAGATTTGCACGGAATACTCACAAACAGCGTTCTCTCTCCGGATGCCTCTCTGGTAATAGGTATTTATAGACAGAACGGTACCGGTCATCCGGTGCTCATGGGCTGTAGCACTCCCTGGAACAGTGGCATCAATACTGGAACAAATGTGCGAAATACAAAAGTAGAAGGCACGAAGTCTCAGATAGGGGACTGTAGAGTACTGGTCTCGGCTCCCGGGCAGATTGTGCAACCCTCCTTCAGTGACGATGGAGTGCTCTTTTCATCAGATCGCACCGGTCGCTATGAGCTGTATCGATTGAATCGAACATCGCCTGGGCCCTGGTCCTCACTATTGCTCCAGGAGGAAGTCTCTGTAGAACAGCTCAGCGAAAGTGCTACAGGGCTATTCTACCCAGTTTCGGAAGGTACTCAAATCTTTGCGCTGAGATACTTTGCAGACGGTTACGATGTGGTGTCTCTGGACAGACAGGATTTATTGAACCGGGACGTAAGCGTGAGTTTTGATAATACGGACACCAGCCGGCCCATGTCCGATTTCCAGTTGCCTTCGCGCCTTTCCGGTTCGGAAGATTACAACGGCCCTCTGGAAATCCGGCCGTATTTCGCAGGGTTCCTGTTTGGAATTTCTGCAGCAGAAAGCGGTGTTCTGGCCTATGATCCGCTGCAGAGACACCAGATTGGCCTGGGAATTGGTATTCTGGATGAGACGCCTTATTTTTCCGCTACCTATTCCTATAACCGCTTCTCTCATTCACTGAATCTAAGTTATGCTCGTAGCAGTCTGACCAAAAGAAAGTTCTACTGCGATGTGCCGCGCGGATTGCTGGTGTTTCTCTGTCTGGCTGATACCTATCAGTTTGAATATGCAGAAGCCTCCATTGATCGGCAGAATGCAGGGCGGGAAGTGGATCAGGAGTATTCTGTAGGTTTGCGTCATGAAAAGCATCGCAACTCCGACAGTCTTGCTTCTCTGGTATTTCCGGAGCGAGATGTGAACCTGAGCTCCCTGTTTGCTGGATACGGAATAAGCAATGCCATTAGCTTTCCTGAATCCATCAGTCTGGAGCGAGGATTTTCCCTGTACGGAGAGGCCGGTTTTTACCCGCAATCCTGGGTGATTCTTTACGACGATTACAGCAAGAGAAAGGAAACAGCAGAGTTCTATAGTGTTGAGGCCCAGGCGGAATTATTCCTTCCTTTCTTTTTCGATCACCATGTTCCCTATCTGGCTGCCAATGCTCGCTGGACAAGCGGTAAGAATCCGGAAGTGTATCGGGTTCGTTTGAGTTCCTACATGCGTGGCCTGATTCCCGAAGCGTCGCCCTATGGCCGGGGGGCTCTGGTATTAACAGCGGAATACCGTTTTCCCCTTTTCTGGCTCTCCAGACGATTGATCTCCTGGTGGCCTTCTCTTGGACTTCGATACATCTCTCTGGCTCCCTTCTATGATTACGGCCAGTCCTTTGAAAGAAAGGTCTATCGCGATACCTGGAATCGTTCCTATGGATTCTACACCGACATAGGCCTGAATATCTTTTACTTTCCGCTTGCGATTCGTCTGATCTATGCCAGAGGCGAAGGGCCGGCCGGAGAGACCAGCTACGGCTTTGGGTTGCTTCTGGGTGCGGAGGCGAGCTCGCAGGGAATGAGCCGGGATCCATTTGCCCGTTCCCTGCAAAGAGATTACCGGGCATTGAATCGGCATTCGCAATCAAACGGTCATCATAGTTTCTGACAATCCTGAACTGCATGGATTACATCATCGCAGTCCTCATCGCTCATTGCACTGTAGATCGGAAGAGAAACAATTCGTGCGAAGATCTCCTCGCATGCTGGAAAATCCGCCGGCTGCAAGCCGTAGCGCTCGCGATAATAAGTCATTCGATACAGCGGTATAAAGTGTAATCCGGTTCCAATATATCTTTCTTCCAGCGCAGCAATGAATTCATCTCGGTTTAGTCTGGCTTCTGGTGAAATTTCCAGTGTATACAGGTGATAGGCTGAAGCATCCTGCTCAGGACACGTTCGAATACCAGGAATCTGCCCAAAGGCCTTTTGATATCTGTCATGGATGGCCTTTCGCCTGTTCCACATCTCTGTGGCCCTCTGAAGCTGCACCCGGCCTATGGCGGATGCAATGTCAGAAAGGTTGTATTTGTATCCCTGTTCCACCACATCGTAATGCCAGCCGGCACGCCGATGGGCCGGGGTGGCGATTCCATGAAGTCGCATTCTTCGGACCCTTTCGATTAGCTCCGGGCGGTCCCCGGTAAGCATTCCACCTTCTCCAGTGGTCATATTCTTGGTGGCGTAAAAACTGAATGCTGTTACTGGACCTCTTCTACCTACATAGCCATTACCATCTCTGGAAGGAAAGCTATGGGCTGCATCCTGGAGAAGTTCCAGTCCAGCGCGATCGCACAGTTCAAAAAGCCCATCCAGATCGCAGACCCGACCTCCATAATGAACACAGATTACAGCGCGAACTCTGCCTTCTGCGCACACCGGACCATCCGGACTCTGACTACATCCGTCCAGGAATTTCTGAACGATTTCAGGACTGAGTAAATAATCCTGCCGGTTTACATCCAGAAGGACAGGCCTCGCTCCGGTACGACTCACCACTTCGGCAGTGGCCGTGAAGGTCAATGCAGGCACCAGAACAACATCGCCTGGTCCGATTCCCAGTGCTACAAGACCCAGATGCAGTGCAGCCGTTGCCGAGTTGACTGCAGCCGCTCCAGGAGCGCCAATCATTTCAGCAAACTCCGATTCGAAGGCATCGGTTTCGGGACCGGAAGTAATCCATCCGGACTCCATTACCCGCCTTACTGCTTCAAACTCCAGTTCGCTAAGGTCTGGTCTGGCAAAGGGAAGTTTAGTAGTTCTTTGCATTCCTGCTTTAATCTGCCCGGAATTGAACCTGGATGTTGCGGTAGAATACTGCATTGTCATGTTTCATCTTCGGATTTTCCGGGAGTGGCTCAATCAGAATCGTTCCGTTTGATTGGCCCTCACAGAGCGCTTCCGGACCAAAAAGAATTTGATACGGAGGCTCGATACAGGCCTTCAGACCTCTTCGCTCCATTTGAAGCATGAGACCTGCAGCCCCGGGCCAGTGAGCCAGGTGTTTTTTCTCCAGAGCAATCCTGTAAATGCTATCAGGGTTGGGAGAAAAATCCGTTTTCTCTTCCAGAAGCTTTAACAGTCCGGAAGGGCGAAACCCGCTATCCGGAGGGGATGTCTCCCTTGCTGTTCCTGCCAGAAGCGAGAACAATAATAGTAGAGCAGCTATCCAGCCCTGGCCCAGCAGTCCAGAGGTTTTGAATGGTCCCGGGCCCTTATTAGTCGAAAGGCCACCATTGTGGTCGCTGAGACGATTGGCTGGTAGAAGCGAAAGCAGGCGCGGTTGAATTTTGTCCCGTACAGGCCTGAGATTAATGGCCAGCATCAATGCATTGATGGTCAGCAAATGATCGAATAGATGAGGGACCAGAACTCCAGGTGTCCTGAGAGCTCCATAGAAACTGCCAGCCAGCAGTATTAGCGAAATGGCCAGAAGCTGCTTTTCGATGGGCCCCAGATTCTTGCGACCTGTCCAGACATAGAGTCCCAGGGATATAATACTGAACAGAGGAAAGCCCATGCGAAATGGTCCGTCCATAGCCGACAGCATAAATACCAGTGCCTTGCCTGGCTTTCTCCAGGTGGAGTTCTGGGACAGATAATCCATTATGGCTTTCAAGTTGCCGCCGTCGTTCTGGTAGGCCTCAATAATGGGCAGCGATAAACCGGCCAGAAGTATGACTATTCCCACAATCAAAGGAATCGTTAGTCCCGGAGTCAGTAGCTTCTCTTGACGGTACAGTTTATATCCCAGGTAAATTAAAAAGATCAATGAAGGTCCCAGAAAGATCAGGCTGCCTGCATGGCTGTGCAAAATCCAGATAGCGGCAAATGCCAGACCTGGTAGCGCCCGGAAGTCGCCGTTTCCAGATCTCACCAGATTCATACTGAACCACAGTACCGGCATGATGGTCAGATGCGGTCCCCATGGACTGAATAATACATGACCACCCAGATGCCACGTAAATGCTATAGTGAGTAGAAGAATTAGAATTCGAGTTAATAAGCTAAGTTCAAGCTTCCTGGCAGAATGAAAAGCGGCCAGGCCCATTCCCAGGTTTGCTATCCAGATAGCGATGGAGAATTGATAGTAATGCGAATACTCTGCGAACCAGGCGGACGGCAGAATGTAATCCACCAGAGCCATCCAGTAAAAAGAGACGGGTCCAATGTGAAAAAAACCGAGCCTGGAGTAGGCGCCCCTGAGTACATCCCATTCGGCCGCCATATGAACCTGTCTCGCGATCAAGGCGATATCGCCCATTTCTTCAAAGGAACCTCCCAGAAATGGAATCAGAGCCAGAAGCAGGCCGAGCATATAGCCAGCCCAGCCCAACTCCGGTAGTCGATTTTGCCAATCAGGCTTCAAGGTTCCGCTGCTTCTCCTTTTTTATTACCAGAAAGAGCAACAGGGCCAGAATGATATTGGCCAGCAGTTTTACATAATAGAACGCCGAGAATCCTCGGTACAGGAAATCATTCCATTGCTTGAGTAGATCAGTGTAAATGTAGAAGGGCGGAAAGTAGAACAGCCAGATTGCAAGAAGCACTCCCGCCAGGATTAAAAAAGAGTCCCGAACATGAAGGATTCCATAGAACAGGAGAACCAGAAGTGGAAGGATAAGAACTACCTGATGATGATACCAGGTTAGCGGTGAGATCATGGTCATCACGGCCACGTAGTAGGAGAAATGCAGGCTGCTTTTCCAGCGATTTTCGGGCATGTTGCGAACGTATCTGGTAAGAGCGATACAGGAGATAACCCAGCCTGCATTGGTAAGAAACGTAAGCGCTTTGCCCAGGGCAGGGTTGTAATAGAGTACTTCGGTGCCTGCCGGATCCACTGCAAAGTTGGAGATAAACAATCGAGAGTACAGACTTTTGAAAGACTGGTTAAGTGGATGGCTTACCGGCCATTCCAGTATTGGAATTCGGTCTGTTAGAAGGAAGCCAAAGAGCACTTCCCTGATATAAAACCAGATGGCTTCCCAGGAGAAATAAGCAATGCTGGCCAGCCCTAGAATAAGCAGGGTTGCGAACACAGATCCTATTAACTTCCATCGCTTCTCCACTATAAGCTTGAGTCCTAGATAAAGGGGAGAGAGCTTAATCACAGCACCCATGGAAAGCGCTATGCCAGAAGCCACAGGATACTTTCGTTCTGTAACCAGCGCAACAACCAGAGTGGCCAGGGTTAGCACATTGATCTGCCCATCTTTGAAATCAGATTCCAGCGGATTCAGCACAGGAAGCACAGCCAGTCCGACGCCGGTGAGTAGCAGGATCCAGTATCTTCGGTTTGGTAGCTTGCGGTAACGATCCATGCCCAGCAAATACATGGCCATACCAACAACGATGGCAGTCATCAGGAATGCCTTGATGGATACAAAGAGACTCTGGGCCCTTTGCATGGAAACTTCGGGCAGGGGAATCATAAAGAGATAAAATGGCGGACTGTAAAGGTTCGCGCGAAAGATCTTGAATTCGATGTCATGATCTTTCGCTGCCTGTTGAATAACCGGCAGTGAGTATACGTTTTGCCGGTCCAGGGTCATTTTGTGGGCCAGATAGTAGGCCGGAAAATCCAGCTGTTCTGAGCTCTGGGCATATCTTCGATGGCCCTTCTGGAAGTCGTAGAAATGGCCCATCCCAAGAATGAGAATAATGATGGAAAGAATCTTAAAAAATAGGCTGCTTTTTTGAAACCTGGGAGGTAAGTGGAGGTTTTTTGAACTCATTCCGGGGCTCAGAACAACACTCTTTAGTCCTTATCTACAATCAATCCGGTTTTTATGGAACTACTTTACCTCCCACTCATTCTATACCTGATCATCGTCTTTGCCGTACCTTTCTTCTTGAAAAGGGAAAAGACCACCGATGAATCCTACTTCCTGGCTGGCCGCAGCCTTGGATTCCGGGCATCGTTTCTGTCCGTAGTTGCCACAGAAACCTCGGTGGCAACCGTGTTGATTTTTCCCGCTGCAGGGTATGCTGGCCGTTGGAATCTAATCGCCCTCTGCCTGGGATATATCGCAGGCAGACTATTTGTAGCCCGATTCTACTTAAAGTCCATCTACGAGATGACGGATACATCTATCTATAAGGCCGTCGGTTCCGATAACGGATCCCGAGTTTTTCTGGAGATTGCCTATCTGGCTGCCAAATACATATCCAGCGGTGTAAGATTCTTTATGGGCGGACTGGCTCTGGCCGAACTGTTTGGGGGCCCGGTAGCTTTCTGGATCCTTCTTACTGCCCTGGTGGCCGGGATATACAGCCTTTCTGGAGGCTTGAAGGCGGTGGTGGTTACCGACCAACTGCAGGGCCTGATATTGTTTTTTACCGGCCTCGTTCTGATGGGGCTGCTCTGGCCCCCCCCGGACTATCTGGCGGAAACCGTGTTTCCTGCTCTATTTACCTGGAAGCTGGACTGGATGGATGGGGCTCATACATTACCTCTCTTTATAGGCGGCGCCATAGTGTCCATCGGCAGCCATGGGGCCGATCAGGATCTGCTTCAGCGAATTCTCGCGGTAAAGAATTTGAAGCTGGCCCGGAGGTCTCTCGCCTGGAGCGGGGTTGGCGCCATGGTGGTTATTATGACCTTTATCGCCGTGGGCTCATTTCTCTATGCTACGGATCCAGGCCTGGGCGAAAAAGGGCAACTGCTGGCCTATGTTAAACTGAGCGCCAACCCTATCCTTTCCGGGCTCTTCGCAGTTCTAGTGGCTGCGGCTTCAATGTCTACTCTGGACAGCGCCATTCATTCTACCGGTGCCGTATGGAAATCCATGCTACGTTCTAAGAAATCCGGCCGATGGTTCTCCCTGTTGTCCCTGGTTGTGCTTTCCTGTTCTGCTCTAGCCTTCATTTACTTCGAAAAGAGGGCGGATAATCTTCTGGCACTTGCCCTGGGATCCATGAACTATATCAATGGAGGGCTCATCGGAATATTTACCTATTTCGTATTCTGGAAGCGTGCTCTTTCTCTGTTTCCTATGTTTCTGGCTATTATGGCAGGCTTCCTGGTAACCCTGGCATTGAATCTACTCGGGGTTCATTGGACCTTCATTGCGCTAGCTTCCAGTTTGAGCGCTCTTCTGGCAGCCCTATTGGGGCAGAGGTGTATGGATTTCCTGGCAGAAAAAGAAAACGGCGCATAGACCATATCCCGGAAAGCGGAGGCCAGAACTCGGGGGCCATATCCCGGAGGCGCAAAACCAGATCCTGAAGAGCATAGCCCGGAGGCGCGAAACCGTATCACAAGAGAGCGGAGAAGGGGAATGTTCGTGTGATCCAGGATTGGTCAGGCGCTACAGCATATTGCGAAACTGGTCTTCGGTGACTATTTCGATTCCCAGCTTTCTGGCTTTTTCCAGCTTGGAGCCTGCCTCTTCGCCGGCAAGCAGATGCGTGGTCTTACTGCTTACCGATCCAGTAGTTCTGCCTCCGCGCTTGCGAATCTCATCCATGGCCAGGTCTCTGGGGCGAAAATGGGCAAAACTGCCGGTAACACACCAGGTTTGGCCGGTCATGGTCTGCTCGAGATCCGAAACCTCTCGTTCCTGTTTCATCTGGAGTCCGGCTGCGGCCAGGGCCTTCAGACGTTTAATGTTCTCTGGATCTTTTAGCTGCTCTATGATTACGCTGGCTGTATCGGGCCCGATTCCATCCATATCGTCCAGGGTCTCATGGGCTTTTTCGCTTCTGGCTAGCTCAAGCCATGCATCCACAGAATCGAAACCATTTTGCAACAGTACATCGGTTATGAACGGTCCTATTTCTTTCATACCCAGGGAGGCCATAACTGTGCGAAAAGGTTTCTGCCTGGATTTTTCGACGCCGTCCAGAATGATCTGAACACTTTTCTTTCCCAGGCCTTCCAGATCCCCGAGAGCTTCCTGTTTTCCTTTCAACTGATAGATGTCTTCGATCTTTTTTAGAAAGCCATTCTCATACAGCAGCCGGATGGTCTTCTCACCCAGACCGGCAATATCCATTTGCTTTCGCTGACAGAAGAAAATAAGTGCGTTGATTTCCTTTTCCTGACAACCAGGGTTCGTACAGAGCCAGTCCACCATGTCATCCGGACGCTCCAGTCTGGAGTTGCAGGAAGGACAATGGGACGGAAAGACATATGGTTTGCCTTTTCCCGGATCCACTACTTCTTCCACGGCAGGGATGATTTCTCCTCGCTTACTCACCTTTACAGTGGAGCCCACACGAACTCCCAATCGCTCTATGAAGTCTGCGTTATGCAAGGTTGCATAGGTTACTGTGGTGCCTGCAAGTTGCACTGGCTGCAATCGGGCTCGCGGAGTGATTCTGCCGGTGCGTCCTACGAATACTTCAATTTCTTCTACCTTTGTCTCTGCCAGGTCCGGTTCGAATTTCAGGGAAGTGGCCCAGCGGGGAACAGCGGCCGTAAAGCCCAGATCCAGTCTGCGAAATCTGTCATCCAGTTTAAGAACCAGACCATCTACAGGAAAAGCAACGTTCGGGCGTTTGCTCTCGAATTTCTGGATAGCGGAGGATAGATCCTCTTTTGAGTGAAAGTCAACCAGCATATTATCTTCGAATATGGGCAGGCCCAGGGAATTCGCATACGCAAGTAGATCCGAATCGGATCCAAATCTCTCCGGATCTGATTGTAGATGTAGATCAAAAGCTACCCATCGAAGAGGCCTTCGTGCGGTTTCTCTGGACTTTTTATGCTTTAGCGAGCCTGCAGCAAGGTTTCTGGGATTCGCATAGATACCTTCCACTTCCTCATTGAATTTCTCGAACTCCGCAAACGTCATGTAGACTTCGCCGCGAGCCACCAGGTCCACCGGTTCTTTCAATGTTCCTGGAATACTTCGTATGGTTCTGGCATTGTTTGTGACAATATCGCCCAGCTGTCCTGTTCCGCGAGTCACTGCCCGGATGAGCTTTCCCTTCTCATAATAGAGCACCAGAGTTGCCCCATCTACTTTCCACTGGAGATTGATCTTTTCGCCGGTTCTGGCTGTCTTTGTTGCCCAGGCCAGGGCTTCTTCGGTACTGTAGGTATTGGAAAGCGAAAGTATAGGAACGGTATGCTCGAATTTCTCGAAGCCGGATTCCAGATCCGAACCGACCAGTTCTGTAGGTGAGTCCGATTCCTTGAGCAGTGGATACTCCTGCTCCAATACCTGAAGCTCTTTAAGCATCTCATCGAACTTCTTATCGCTAATCTCGGGTTGGTTTTCTACATAGTATTTGTGCTGATGATATCTGAGCTCGGAGGTTAGCTCCTGCATTCGCTTCTGTACGTCTGGATGCTGAGCAGGCAATTCGGCTTTCCTTCTGGATGCGGACTTTTTGCCGGTAAGCTGCTTCTTTGATGATTTCTGGATACCCGATTTTCGGGAAGCTGGAGATGGTGCAACCCTGTCAGTTTTTGCTTTCTTACCGCCAGAGGTGGAAGATGCCCTTTTCGTGGCTCTGGCTTCCGGGGCCTCTGTACTGGCCCGGGTCTTCTTTTTGGTAGCCACCTTCTTACTTGAGGCTGTCTGCTTCTTCTTCTTTGCGCCTTTCGCAGTGCCCTTCTTTTTTGAGGAATTTGCATTTGCCATATAGGTTTAGTGAGTGATCTTCCAGCTCGAAGTTGTTCTTATTTGCTATTTCCAGCTGAATCTTTTCGATTTCCGGCACAACAAATTCTTCGATTCGGCCGCAATCCACGCAGACCAGGTGGTCATGGTGCTCTCTGGGAGGGATGTATTCATAGTACTTCACGGACTGACCAAAGTTGTGCTCGGTTAGCTGGCCGGACTCAACCATCAGCGAAACAATCCTGTAAATGGTAGCTCGGGAAATTTCCCCCTTTCGATCCTTCAAGGCATCTGCCAGAGAATCCACAGTGAAATGGGTACCCAGTTCGAAAACCTTCTCTGCCACAAGAAGGCGCTGATTGGTAATCTTCAGATTTCGCTTCTTCAGAAAGTTGGAAAAATTGGTGAGTTCACGGTGTATATCTGCAGTTGCCGCCACGGGGAGAAATTAATCATTCATACCTGTGCTTGCAATCAAAACTCTTGCCGAATCCGGGCCAGGAAGCCTAAATGGACCATGGAAGAAAAGCGCAAGTTCCCCAGGGCGGACCTGGTCTTCCGAATCGAATACCGCACCCTGAAAGAAGAGCAACCCAGGGCAGGTATGACCAGGGATCTAAGTCTGGGTGGGGTCAGTCTTGAAACCGATGGCCCTCTGGATAAAGGGACTCCGCTTTCGCTTACCTTTTCCTTTCCGGAGCTGGAGGGGACCATCCATGCCACCGGTCGCGTAGTCCGTTCCTGGGAAGATCAGGGAAAACACTATACTGCCCTGCGCTTTACAGCCGTTCATCAGGACGACCTGGCAATATTAAGATCCCATCTGGAACAATACTACGAAGACTGACCCGGCCGTCTAGTTTTCGCATCCTGGTTAACTGCCTGTATTTTTTAGCAGAGCCTGGATTTGTCCCGGCAGGCAGAGTTTGCTGTCTGGCGCGATAACTTCAGTTCCCGGGCGGGCTTGGAAAACCACTGCTGTCTTATCAATCCCTGGAGGCTCGAAAATGCTCGAATCCCGGGTCCGAAACTACCTCTTTTCCGTTCAGAAAAAACCGCGCCCGGGGGGCATCCGCAGATTCACCAAACTCCCCGATTCGAGCGAAGTCATCGGGTAAATCTGATGGGCTGGAAACCAGTAGTTCCAGTTCTTCACCGGACGAAGCAGCATAATGGGCTCCTCTGGAGCTTACCGGCGGGAGCACAGGAAGACTTTCCAGGTTTACATCGAGATTGTGGCCCGAGCTTTCTGCAAATCGCTGGCAATCGATGAAGATTCCATCGCTCAGATCCATGGCCCCGGAGATGGGAAATGCCTGGCTCTGCAAAGCATTTAGCTGCCTGGCTGCCTGGAGATTTGCCTCTGGACGGAGATGCCTGCGAATCGCTGCCACCTCCAGGCGCTTTTCTTCTGGCATCTCGTTTTTTCTTTCATTCATCTCCGCCAATTGCATCGGGCTGGCAGCCATCCGCTCTGGATTGCGCCATTCAGGATTCTTTTCCAGATCAGCAGGTCTTCCGCTTTTTTCCAGGAGATCGTACCCCAGCCGGCTCATGCCCACATGCCCTGAGAGAAATAATCCATCGTTTTGACTGGCTCTTCGGAACCTGGGATAAAGCGCCGGGCCACTGAGCGTTAGAGAGAATAGATAGCCCCGGGAGCGAAAGGTATCTCCTCCTACCAGGCTGCACGGGAACTCCGAAAGCAATGCTCTAAAACTGGAGGCAAATTCTGTGATGAACTCTTCATCGGCCGGCTCCGGTAATCCCAGATTGAGCAGGCAGAACTCCGGTTCGCCACCAGCTGCGGTGAGATCCGAAAGATTCACATGCAACAGTTTGAATGCAATGTCCGCGGGCGTGGACCAGTCCAATCTAAAGTGGGTGCTCTCGGCAAGGCTGTCGGTGGTATAGAGATAGGGCTGACCACCATGCTCTATCAAAGCGCAGTCATCGGCGCTTAAATCAGGGTTCAGGCTCTGAATGATTCTGCTTTCCAGGTTGGTCATACACTGTCAGAAAAAGGCTGTACTGCTTTTCCGTCAGGTATTTCTATGGGGTGGTGGAACCGGCAGAGGCACGGAGAATTCTGGGGCTTGAGTCCATGGATGAGGCCCTGGACCGCACCCGGTTGCAGAGGGCCTTCCATCGCAGACTCTTTGAGATTCATCCGGATACTCGTCCTCAGCAGACAGGCAGTGAATCCCCGCGAAGCTCACCTGACCTGGATGATTTATCTCATCAGATTTCTGCCAGCCATCCCTCTAATTCTCAATACCAGACTCAGGACGGCGGCTCAGTAATCCTCCCGGATGCAGCGACATCGCTGTCAGTAGACACACTGATTGAAGCGCGCAGGACGTTGTTGATTCGCCTGGAAAGAGGCAACGAAAATTCAGACCTGAATCTATCGCCGCCGGATGGCGGATTCGAATCTGAAAACTCTGTGGGTAACTCAAGAGCTGGAGCCGATGGCAAAGGAAAGCAGACATCTACCGCGGCCTCCGGTTCCGACGGCTACAATCTATATCGCAAAGCTCTGTTTCTGTATTCAGAGGCTGTTCTGGAATATTTCGAAAAAAGAAAACATGTAAACGGCGGCACTGTGAGTGAGCCCGCGGCAGAACCGGACGGATTTCGCTCTCGACTGGAGGAAGCCCGAAGTCTATTTGTTCAGGTTCTGGAACGATTCCCCGGAGGAACCTGGACTCCGGATTCCATAGAGCAGATTGCCAGAATTAACGTCTGGCTGAAGCGTGATGGCGCCGGTGGAAGCCAGGTCTCGAAATAAATCGTAAAGCCAGAGGAAAGGTAAAGCTCTGGAAAAGGAGCGAAGCCTGGTTGCAGCATTTCTATAAATTCTGTCAGGGTCGGATCTAAGCGATTGGATTCGGTTCGCGTACAGAAATGTATCCAGATTGCGAAACCTGGCCGATGCGATATCATCTGGCATGCCAAAAAGGAGCAGGGATTCTACCAGGACCAGAGCACCCTCGATAGGATGAAAGATCCTCCTGGCAATTCGCTGCACTGTGGATCGCATGGAGCCAGGATCTAAACCAGGTCGATGAAAGTCTTTTAAGAGCAGAATTCTCAACCGGGATGCCATAGAGGGATTTTTCTTTAAATAGGAGTCCAGCTCGTGGCAAAGAAGTAGAGTATCTACTCTCTTGCAATCCAGGTCGGCTACCACGATTATTGAGGATTCCTCTCGCATTCCGTCCAGCAGTAAGGTGATATCGCTAGCATTTCGCAGATCGGTTCTGGGCGTATAACCAGAAAACAGGAAAGTCTGGCGATAGATTCTGCGAAACGGATCGTCCATTATCAAAAGAGCAGAACCCTGGTGCTCTGAACTGACAGCTGGAAATAGAAAGGAGCTTTCCCAACCGGGAAAGAACACTGCTCCGGCTCCTGAATCGTAGAGCTTTCGCATTCCCTCCTGATTTTGATGCTCTATGCCTGCGCAAAGCATCACTGGCAGGCTCCAGTCCAGCAAATCTTGCAGCCTGCTGTGTTCCAGTTCCGGAATCCAGATTGATCCAGAAGCTGCGTGGGCCGGTTCAAAACTGGACACCGTGCGATAGGTCAGCGAGCCCCGGGCTTCCTGGGCTTCCAGGTAAGCATCCATCAAATGGATTTGATGGGTGGCCAGGTCCAGCCCTGCGAAAACTACATCCATTAAAGCTCCTGACCAGGATGATAGCTTCGCAGAGTGCGAAATTCAATTTCATCTTCATCCAGGTAGGTTCGTCGGAGCAGCCTTTTCTGGAAAATAGGAGACTGATCGTCAAAGTGAGGGGAATCCGGTCTCATGCTACTACCGTAGGGCTGGGCTGCAAAAGAGAGTATTCCTTTCTCGGTGAACTCCACCAGCATGATGAATGAATCCCCGGCATAGATCTTTTGCCATTCTGGATGCATCCATCCCTGAAAGCCTTCCAGATCCTTCATATGCATGGCATTGAGCACATCCGGGCCTCCGCCCATGCCCAGGTTTGTATCTCCGCGAATGAGCCGCTGTCTGCTCTGCAAAGGGTCAGTCAGGGTGCCGGTATCCAGCAAATAATCCACTGCCTGGCGAAAGGTATCTACCGGATCCGGGGCCTGATCAATACCTTTGCGATCCACTACCAGCGTCTTCCAGATAGGTCTCCATGTTAAGAATGCAAGCATGGCTCCTTCGCTTTCTGGATGCGCGGTGCCATCCCAATTTCGAAGTACCTCCAGAGCCTCCCGCTCCAGGGAATTGGATGGTCGAAATCGCTCCAGTACAGGATAAACAGCCTCTTGATAGATGGGCGCAGAAGGATGATACCTTCGATCGAATTTATACCTTAAGAATTCCTCTCTGGTTATGGATGGATCCCCCCCAAAAAGCTCCAGTGATCGCAAAGCGCGATTCGTAAGCCTGTTTTCAATGTAATTGTATTGAGGATTGGCATTGGGTTCTGGATTATAGGGAGTGCTGGTTGTATAAAATGGAGTGGAGTTTCCGTTTTGAACGAAGCCGGAGGGCGGGTTCACAACCGCCGGTAGATCTTTGTAGTCCAGATACTCGGTCCAGAGATATTCCCTGGTATTGCCGGGCACGATGCCGGAATAATCGGGTCCGGCCTTTCGCAGTGGCAACTTCGCATTGTAGACGTATGCAATGTTTCTGGCATCAGCATAAATAGTATGAAACATTGGCATGGATTGCATCTCCATGGCTTTGCTCCACTCCTGGAAGTTCTGAGCCTTCGCCATTCGATACCATTGCTCTGCAGAGCCCGCATGCTCATCCAGCCCGGCCACTCGAATGGCAACAATGCCTGAATCTGTTTCCAGGGCCGGTCCAAAAATTGTATCGTAGGCGGTCTTGCTTACGGTTATTTCAAAAAAGAACAGATCCAGTGTAAGCTCAACATCCCTGGCCTTTAGCTCAAGGGTGTTTCCATCAACTGTGTAGTTTCCCTGGTCTTCGTCTGTCTCCAGTCTATACGCATCTACGAGATCGGGAGTGTTCACTGTATGTGTCCAGCCCAGACTGCGATTATGCCCGACGAAAATAAGCGGACTTCCCGGAAATGTGGCGCCGTACATTTCAAAGCCATCCTTGCTTCGTAGGTGCGCCTCATACCAGGCCACTGGCCCATCCCAGGGCTGATGCGAGTTTACATTCAATCTGTGAATTCCATCCGCCGAACGTGTTCTGGAGACTGCATGTGCATTACTGGCCACCATGGCGTAAGCTTCATACCACGCAGAGGCTTCATGTGCGGAAGAAGCCTGGCTTTCAGATTGGATTGCTGCCTGGTTTTCTTTTCTATCTTCAGGCCTTGAGGCCAGAGCCTTTCCCAGCTCCTGGCCTGTTCCCACAAATAGTGGAATCTTGTGTACAAATCCACGGGACAGGTCTTTTGCCTGCACCGGAAAGAACCGGCCATCCACTTCCTCTCTGTGCTTTGCTGCGTAATAGTTGATTCCATCCGCATATCCCTGAAACACTTCTTGAAGCTCCGGAGAAATCTGCGAATCGTAGGTGGCATCCGTTCTTTCGTTGATGCGAAACATTCCCGTATAGAAATCATTTTGCAGAGATGTACTGGATAAATGTAAACGGGAGAGCTGGCCGCGGGAAGCGGCCACCACTGCCTGAATGGTGCTGAAATCGTCCTGTGCATGGGCGTAGGCCAGTCCAAAGGCCACATCTTTTTCTGTTTCGCCCAGGATATGCGGGACCCCAAAGTCGTCTCTTCGAATGGTAACTCGTTGTGCCTGCCTTTCCAGCCGGGCCACTGATTCCGAATCGGGGCTGTATCGAATTCGATGTGTTCGAACAATGAGTCCAATAAATACCATCGAACCGAGCCATATAACGATTAGTGCAGGGATGCGAATCCATTTCGATTGCTTTGAAGACTTTGAAGACATGGATTTCTGTGTGGTTCGGGCCCGGGTAGGTGTCAAATGCAATCAAAGCGAAGAAATTTTCGGAATTTTTATTTGTGATTGGCGATATCCTGGGTTTTCTGGAAGCAATGAGTGTTTTTCGAGCACCGGTAACCAGAACTCTAGTGGCCATCAATGTGGCCATTCATGCAGGACTCATGCTTCTGTCGGGCAGCTTTGCGGACCAGATTTTTCAGGTCTTCGGGCTGGTTCCGGTAGACTTCTGGACTGGCTCGGTATGGCAGCCGTTGACCAGTATGTTTCTTCACGGAAACATCATCCATATTGCCTTTAACATGCTGGCACTGTGGTCCCTGGGGGCGCCTATTGAGCACAAAGTGGGCTCCTCGCGATTTGCCGTTCTCTATTTTGTATCCGGGTTGGTGGGTGCGCTCTTCGTAGTGGCCTTCCAGAGCGGGCTGGGACATCCAACCATTGGAGCTTCCGGAGCTGTTGTGGGACTTCTGGGAGCGCTTGCCGTATTCTTCCCGCGGGCGCAACTGCTGTTGTTTTTCTTTCCTGTTAAAGCCAGAACGGCGGCGATTATCTTTGGTGTCGGTTCGCTCCTGCTGGCTCTAACAGGACAGGCGCAGGGGCTATCGCATCTTGGTCACCTTGGCGGCCTTATTGGTGGTGTACTGTTTACCTGGCTTGCCCTGGCCCCTTCAAAGGAAGAACGCATGGATCCGGGCCCCTCCATGGGTGGAGGATTTCGAATGGGCACCAGAAGAACTGGTCCCTCGCACACGACAGGGGCAGAAGAGCAGGTACTCAGAATGATGCAGGAGCTCATGCGACAAAGGCAATCTGGCGCTGGTCCAGCCCCGGGAGAACGTCGGACCATGAAGGAAATCAATCCAATCCAGGATTCGGATCGATTCGAGGAGCCTCCTTCTTCGAAGCCGGAGTCTTCTTCAGAACCAGGTCCATCCGGTACCGGCAAGCTCTATTATGATCCGGCCAGTGGCCGATTTTTCTTCAAATAGTGTGTAAATCACGGAGGGCTGGGGGGCCGCAGAGGTCAGACCTTCGATTGTGAAAGTGCACTTACGTTGCAGGCGGCAGGATTCGGGCCATCTATTTAGAAGGCCCAGTCATTCGGAAAGAAGGATTCAGGATTTGATCTAGAAGTCGTAACTTTCCAGGGCTTCATCCACAGATTTGAATATCTCAAAAACGGAGGTAAGCTTGGTTATCTCCATGAGGTTTTCCACATCGGAATTCAGGCCGGCAAAAACCATTCTGCCTTTCAGGTAGTCTACGTGCTTGAAGATGTTCAAGAACAGTCCCAGGGCAGCCGAGTTTATGAACGGAACCTTTTTCATGTCGATGATGAACTTGGGAGCAGCATTGGGCTTTATATACTTTTCCATCTTTTCTGCCAGGTTGTATTCATCCCCGGACTTGATGGCTCCCTCGATTTTAACAATGTTAACTTCGCCCCTGGTGGTAACCTTTACTTTCATATGGATAATTTGAACCTTAGCATTTGCCCGGTTGTCTGGAGCAAATATTTCCCGGGCGCAAACAGATGCAATGGAAATGCAAGAGCACCTGAAAGACCAAGTTTATAACACAACTCAGATTGACTGTAAAGCGAAATCCCCACAGGTTCAAGATTTTTTATGGGTTCAAGTATGAGAAATTGGCGATCTCCCACTGTGCTGAATTGATATATCAGGCATGGATCTGGTTGCCCCAGAAATCCGGCCTCCAGAGCGCCTGGAATTTCCGGGATTTGCTCCGGCATTTGATCCAGTGCTGATCGCAGGGCCCTTCGTCCCATGGCCACTCGCCTGTGCAAGGCCGCTTTGCTAATGCGCAGATGGCCGGAAATTTCTCTGAGGCTCATGACGGTGTTGGTATTTTTGGTTCTTTCCCTTTCCAGCTTTCTCCTGATATAACGATAGTCCCGTCCTCGATTCCCTCGATGAAGCCGATCAAAGTACAGACTCATCTTATGCTTATGCTGTCGTCGCCAGTGTTCCTGGTCCTGGATTCTGCGTAAAAACCCCTGATGAAGTCCCCGGGCCTGCTCGGGGCTATGGCGGTGGCAGAGATCCCTTAATTCCGGAAGATCCAGGGGCCATCCACACTGGATTTTCATGGGAATCCTGTGCACAGGCTCTATCTGCTGAAGCGCATAGCTTAATGCGCCATTCCAGGCCGTGGTGCGTTCTGTTTTGTATCCAAAGTTTTCTACAGGTAGATCACACCGGGCGGGCTCGTACTTCTTAACCTTTCGAATGTAGTTCATGAAATCGAATCGCATGCAGCGGGCCAGGTATCCGGTGAACCTGGATCCTGGTCTGGTAGAGAAGGAATCCAGAAAGCGAGGTAGCTTATCCAGGAATTGAAGCAAGAAGTCCTGGCACAGATCTGGATCGTTGTTTAGCTTTCTGGAATAGTTCATCATCCAGAGAAAGGATTCTGAAACAAAGGAGTCTGTGTGCCCATGGCTGACGTACCGTAGGTAGGCCTCTTCCAGGTCGGGCTTTCTGGTGTAGAACGATGTTGACTCCATACTCGGTTAATGTTTTTGCCGGGCAGGTCGTTCCAGTAAATCACAGGGCCAGGCCGTAATCTCTGTCCAAAAAAGTCTTTCTTTTTCGGATTTTGTTGTTCACTTGACAGCATGCGAATTCAGCAGGAGCCAACTCGCTTTCGCAAGATGGAAGCCACCGGAAATGACTATGTCTATTTCGGTCCGTACCTGGGTTCCACCGGGAACTTCGATATAGCGCGAACGGATGCCATTCTGCAGTGGTTAACGGAAAGCACCATTCGTAGAATCAGCGATCGGCACTTTGGCGTGGGAGGCGATGGAGTGGTGCTGGTGGCGCCCCCCAGGGATCCGGATGCTGCTGCAGCCAGAATGTACATGTGGAATGCAGATGGAAGTCCGTCGGCCATGTGTGGAAATGCGCTGCGCAGCGTTGCACTGTTGATTCATCTGGAAACCAGAAGATTCCATTTCTCAGTTGAGATGGGAGAGAGCATCTATGATTGTAAGCTGGAGGAGTCCGGAGAAGGTGCTTTCAAGATTTCTGTAGATATGGGGCCTCCCATTCTGCCGCTGGATCTGGTGCCTTTCGCAGAGGTGCAGGGACGAGTTATTGAAAAGCCAGATCAAGCAAGGATTCTACCGGCCAGAGTTGAACTGGATGCAGGCGGCATCAGCTGGTCTGGATACACCCTGTCCATGGGAAATCCGCATTTTGTAGTCGATCTGGGAGAGCATACGGCGGGGGGACTGGACGGTCTGGATTTGCGAACCATGGGTCCTGTACTGGAGCATCACTCAGCCTTTCCCGAGCGAGTCAACACCGAGTTCATAGAATGGAAGGATTCCGGTAGAATCAGGCAGCGAACCTTTGAGCGAGGGTCCGGCGAAACTCTCAGTTGCGGCAGTGGTGCCTGTGCAGCTTTCATCGCTGCAAGAGCTTCAGTAGAAAAGCAGGGGCGAACGTTGAATGAACTGGAAGTTGAGCTTCGCGGAGGGGTTCTGGAGCTATCCCTTCACGAAGACAGGATTCAGATGACCGGTCCGGCTCACATTGTCTTCGAAGGTTGGATCTAAAACCGGAGAGTAGATTTGTAGAGAAGCAAACCATGGGCAGGACTCTGTGCCCTGCCCACGTCAAGAGTTAGCGTCCTTTGCGAACGGCTCTTACCTGAGTCTTGGGAACAGTAAGGCTGGTTCCGTCGGACTTGATAATGTTAACCAGGTTACCCTGAATAATGGTCTTTACGTTTCTGTGAACGGTGCCATCTCGCATGATAACGGTATCGCTAAACCCGGGTCCAGGTTGGGATGTGCTCCCAGGTTTAACTGGTTTATTATCTCCTCGAACTACAGTACATTGTCTCGAATAGATAGAGAGAATGTTTAACTGCTCTGTATCCACAGTGCTGATTCGGGTCACTCCCCCATTCTCAGCTGCGTTCTCAATGGTGCCTTCCCCCCAGCTGGATCCAATATAGAGCCAGAATCTATTGGTGCAGGCCCGGCCTTCATGAGTCTGAGGAATGGTAAGATCATTACCACTGCCGGCCATTGTGGTTTCCTGGTAAAGGGCGCCCATGGGGCCCTGACCCGCAGGATGTCCCATGAAAAGGCACTGAGCCATTAGAGTGGAGAACAGAACCACGATAGACACTTTTAATATATTCTTCATAGGTTTCATTTCCACCCCCTTACGATTGTGCAGTAGGTCGCGGTAATGCCCAGGGCACCCTCGGTGGTGTGGCTGACGCTGGCTATCTTTGTGATCCCTTCATCCCGGGATGCCGCTCTAATAGAAGCATCGCCGAATGCAAAGAAGCCCAGGTAGCTGGTGGCACATGCCTTTCCGTTTAGCATTTCCGGAGATTGAGCAGTTCCTGAGCGCCCAACTCCACCTTCGTTAATCAGGTTAACAATGGCTGGTGAGCCGTACTGCGTGGCGAAACATGCTGGCATTAGAAATGCAACAAATGTCAGCAGGATTATTTGGTGAATTCGCATTAGTTCCCCCTGACGACTGTACAGGCCTCAGCATAAACAAGGAGACTGAATACCTCTATGTCAATAGATTGAACGGAAGTGATACCCCCCTGTTGGGCGGCCGCAGCTACAGATGCATCACCGAGTGCAACCAGGGCAAGGTAGCTCTTGGCACAGGCTTCGCCTTTCTTGGCTCCGTTTGGTGAGGTGCCGTGAATTCCAATCTTCGTGCTGGTGAATATTGCTCCACTTGGGCCAAATCCGCCGCTGGCGCAGCTTCCAAGCAGAAAAAGGGATGCTACAATTATTAGAATCGATTTTTTCAATTGTTTCCTCCTCTCAGGCAACTGGACTTAAGCATAGTTTATTGCTTACCTTGTCTGAGCGATCGTGACTGCTTAGCGTAATTGGCCCAAAACGAACAAGTGTTTTTCTTCTTGATTTCACCAGGGGCTGGACTGTATTCGTGGCGAAGCGTATCCCGAATCGCTTTAATGGAGTCTATTATGAATTCGCGTATACTGGCAGCGCTAATAGCTGCATCTTTTTTTTGCACCACTGGCTGTGGGCTATTTGATTCCGCGGCCAGCCTTCCTGAACCAGGAAAGGATCTGGAAGTGTCGGCCGTGGTCCTGCTGGCTACCGGCCAGGTCACGGCAGACGGAAACCCATTGAAAGCCGGGACGATTATCAAGGCAGGTCAATTGCTAAAAACCGGGGCCAACAGCTTCTGTGACCTGCAGGTTCGAGGGGGGGATGGTGCTGCCATGATTCGTCTACGGGCCAATACAGAACTGGTGCTCACTGGCCGGCAGTTTAAAGATAAGAAGAAGATTCTGGCGGAGCTCAGAAAAGGAAACGGAATGTTTGATCTGGATAAGATCACCAGTAGCGAGAATTTCGAGACTGCCAGTCCCACCGCAGTGGCTTCGGTGCGTGGAACCAAATATGAAGTATCGGTTAAGGGGGATTCTACTTCTATAGAGGTTCTGGAAGGGAAAGTATCCAGTCGGCCAAGGGTTCCGGCTCTGGAGGATCTGCCGCCGGATGTGCAGGAGCGGTCCAGGGTTGTCCATGAAACGGTGGAGAATCTAAAGAAGAAGGAAGTGATCCTGGAGCCTGGAAAAAAGGTAGAGATCCAGGCTGTAAAGGTCTCTCCGGAAGTGGAAGAGGCTGCTCGAAAAGCCATGGAAGCGGAAACTGCTTCTGACCCGGCCAAAGCGGAAGAGGCTGCAAAAGCACTGGATGAATCTGTAGCTCAGAAGGAAGAGGGCTTGAAAAAGGCGGTGCAGGAGGCCCCGGCCGCGCAACCAGAAGAGATTCCGGAGCCTGAAATGAAACAGAAACTGGATGAATACAATGAATTAATTCGCATTGAATCTGAAAAGATCCAGGGAGATGATGTTTCCAGTGCGGTAAGCGAAAGAAACAATCGAAACCAGGCCAAACTGATTCAGAGAATCGAGAAGGTATTTAACAAGCCTTCCGAAACCCTGGTGCTTATGAACGGCGCTCGCATTTCAGGTGTAGTAATTCAAATAGGATCCACCTACTATGTGCATACCGTGAATGGTCAGGTAGCCTATCCCGAAAGTCAGGTTTCGGGTATTGAATTCTAGGGATTCGATGTATGACCTGGTAGTCCTGGGTAGCGGTCCTGGAGGAGAAGGGGCCGCTATGAAAGGGACCAAAAGTGGTCTCAAGGTTGCGCTGGTAGATTCCAGAAAGGAGCCCGGCGGCAACTGTACCCATCAAGGAACCATACCTTCCAAAGCATTACGTCAATCCATGCATAATTATGTGGAGTTCAGGCGTAATCCGTTGTTTCGCAGCCATCTGGACCAGTTTACCCTGGAACTACCGGATCTTTTATCCAGTGCCCGAAACGTAATTCGTTCTCAATCCGAGATTCGCAAAGATTTCTATGATAGAAACGATGTGGACCGACTTACGGGAAGGGCCCGTTTTCTGGACGATAATACGGTGCAGGTGGAGTCAGATGATCGCACGCCGCGAAGGATCCAGGGGAAGAATTTTGTAATCGCTACCGGTTCCAGGCCGTACAGGCCATCCAATCTGGATTTTTCGCATCCTTTAATCCGCGATAGCGATACCATACTTGAACTGGAGCGAACGCCCCGAACCATTACAATATACGGTGCCGGAGTGATTGGCTGCGAATACGGTTCGATTTTTCGCAATATGGGAATGAAGGTTAATCTGGTAAATACCAGGGATAAGCTACTTTCCTTTCTGGACGATGAAATCATTGATGCTTTGAGTTACCATCTAAGACAGCAAGGAGTTTTGATTCGTCACAACGAGGAGTTCGATAGTCTGCAGGCGGATCAGGACTCTGTAAATTTGAAGCTTAAATCCGGAAAGGAAATCCGTTCCGATTTATTATTCTGGGCCAATGGAAGGAGTGGAAACACCGGTGATATGGGCCTGGAAGATCTGGGAATCCAAATCGACCATCGCGGATATATCAAAACCAATGAGTATTATTTAACGGCGAAGCCAAACATCTATGCAGTGGGGGACGTAGTGGGCTTTCCCAGCCTTGCCAGCGCTTCCTACGATCAGGGTAGAGCTGCGGTTTCCCATCTTCTGGGAGAAGATTTACCTCCATTGCTTCCAGAAAAGATTCCTACAGGAATCTATACCAGTCCTGAGATCAGCTCCCTGGGAAAAACGGAAAGAGAACTTACAGAAGAGAAAATTCCTTACGAGGTTGGACATGCATTCTTCAAAAGCCTGGCTCGTGCGCAGATCACTGGATATGATGTAGGCATGCTAAAGCTTCTTTTTCACAGAGAGTCCATGGAGATCCTGGGCATTCATTGTTTTGGCTACCAGGCTGCCGAGATATTGCATATTGGCCAGGCGATTATGGAACAACCTGGCAAGGGTAACGACGTTCGTTACTTTGTCCACACTACGTTTAACTATCCAACCATGGCAGAAGCCTATCGCGTGGCCGCCCTGAACGGACTCAATCGGATTCAGGACTGAGACCATGCCTTTATGGCTATCGTTACTCCCAGTAATATTTCTTATTTCAGGTTTACTCTCTGTTGTATGGCTTACCGGTGAGGATGCAACAGCCGGACCATCGCAGGTCGTACTCATACTCTCCGGATTCTTTGCCGCGTTGCTTTCGCTCCTTTACTCCTGGCACAGAAATCGTTCGCAGCCATCCGAGCCACATTCGCATCCTGTCTCTCTATCCGAAAGTTGGAGAAAGCTGGAAAACAGTATTCTTAGCACCATCACAGAGGTATTGCCTGCAATTTTGATTCTTCTACTGATTGGAGCATTGATCGGTGTCTGGATTCTTTCCGGAATCGTTCCTGCTCTCATCGTCTGGGGCATCGCACTTCTGAATCCTTCTGTTTTCTTTTTTACTGCCTGTATACTGGCTGCTCTGGTCTCTCTCGTTACCGGAAGCTCCTGGTCCACAGCCGGCACAGTAGGCGTGGCGCTGATCGGAGTGGGTCAGGCTCTTGGTATGGATCCTGCGATAACCGCCGGTGCTGTGGTATCCGGTGCTTATTTCGGTGATAAGATGTCTCCGTTTTCAGAAACGACGAATCTGGCTGCTTCCATGGCCGGCGTGGATCTATTCGCACATATTCGCCATATGATGTTTACTACGGCGCCTGCACTCTTGATCAGCCTGGTGGTTTTCCTTTTTCTGGGTCATTCGGATGAGGGAGTCAACGCGGAGAATCTGCAGAAGACCGTAGATTCGCTGAATGGTGTATTCTGGATTCATCCCACATTGCTTTTGGTCCCTGCCATTACTTTCTTTATGATCTATAAGAAGGTACCGGCTATTCCAGCTATACTGACAGGCTCTATATTGGGCTCGATTATCGCAGCCCTGTTTCAGAGACCAGCCCTGGGCTGGATGGAACAGGAAGGGATGGTTTCTGCAATTCTAGCAGCTGCAAGCAATGGACCTGGTTTTCGCACGGGCAATGAGGTAGTGGATCAGCTGATCAATCGTGGCGGTATGAGTTCCATGCTGGGAACTATCTGGTTGATTCTTTCTGCAATGTTTTTCGCCGGTGTAATGGAAGGGGCCGGTATGATTCAATCCATTGCCAGCGCAGTACTAAGCCGAATAAAATCCGTGGGTGGCCTTGTAACGGGAACCATCCTGGGCGGAATTTTTGCCAATGTTGTTACGTCAGAACAGTATCTCTCTATAGTAGTGAATGGTCGATTCTTTCGCGAAGCGTACCAGAGTCGTAACGTTTCTGCCCTCACTCTTTCAAGGAGCCTGGAGGATAGCGGAACCCTTACATCCGCCCTGGTACCATGGAATACCTGCGGAGCATTTATGGCTGCTACCTTGCAGACCCCGGTTCTACTGTACGCTCCCTTTGCACTTCTAAACTGGATTACTCCCATCATTGCACTTATCTATGCCTGGACCGGCCGATTTCTGGGACCGACACCGGAAAAGAAACAAACAGAAGCTCCTTCGCAATAGAAAAACCTGCATCCCTGGAGTTTTTCAGTTGCATGGTTTCCCAATAACGTTATTCTTCTGAACGCGAAAGGGGGAAGCTATGTTCTTTTTGATATCTGGAAAAAAGGCGACCAGAGGTTTGCGAAATCTCTGTGGCCTGGCTGCCGCAACTCTGATGCTGATCGCCACCGGTCCAATCCAGGCCGATGGCTTTCAGGTGGGAACTCCGGTAAAATGTAAATGGCAGAAGGTGGGCAACTATTATACAGGCAAGATCGCACGAAGGAATGGGAACTCGGTCTTTATTCAGTATGATGATGGAGATACAGAAACCACCGAGATTCAGTACTGTAAACTGATCGATCCCAATCAGGCTAATAAGAAGCCCGCCCCTGTCACGAATCAGACGGGCCCCGGTAGCATTCAAAAGCTGGAAGCTCGCTCCAGCGGCTCGGATAACTGGAAAGACTGGTCGATCCGCCTATCCGGCGGCAGTGGCCGACTTACTGCAAATGGAACAGGCCAGCATATGACCTGGAACATTGAGCTGCCCGGCCAGGATGTGAAGGTTCTGACCTGTATCCAGGGATCCCAGTGGTGGACTAAATGGCAGTATCGATACGGTGGTAACCAGCTAATCGCGGAGGCATCTTCGCTTACGGAATGGAAGATAGATTCCACATACAATCGACTTAAAGTGCGCACTCGCTGGAGCGGCGATACCGACGAATGGATTATTTCCGGAAAGAAAGGTGAGATAAAAGTAAATCGCAGAGGTGGTTCATGGCCCAGCTGGGAGATCCAGGATAACATGCCCGGTGAAGATTTCCATATGAAAATGGCGGCCATCTTCGCTATTATCGTGGCTACAGAAATGCCTCATTAGAAATGGGAATGTCTCTGGAAATGAACTGACTGTATAGCCCGGTGTGATGGCCTGGGTAATGCATCCATTTTGTTATTCCATTACCAATCCGAAGACCCGGATTTTCTTGCCGGGTCTTCGAAGAATCCTATCCATTGTTGGCTTTTCAATCGCCTGTTTGTCCATGTTTATGCTTTCCTTTTGCTCCGGCCCGGAGGCCAGGGAGGATGGATTTTCAGAATGTCCGGAGGATATTCCTGCGGACATGGCCTGCATTCCTGGAGGCTCATTTATTTACGGCAGCGATAATCCAGAATGGAAAGATGAGCATCCGAAAGCTAAAGTAGAGGTGTCAACATTTCTGATAGATCGCCGGGAAGTGACCACGGCCGAGTATCAGAAATGCACGAAAGCCGGGGCCTGCAAAAAGGTTATCTCCAACTATCTTCATATGCGGGATGCGGAGATGCCTCAGGTGAAGGTGAGCTGGTATGATGCCCGAAAGTACTGCCAGTGGAAGAATAAGAGATTACCTACAGAAGCGGAATTTGAAAAGGCCAGTCGCGGACCGGATGGAAATATCTATCCCTGGGGTGATGCGAAGGCAACCTGTGAGCTTGCAGTTATCAAAGAGAATGGCATTCGTGGCTGCTCGCCGGACCATCAGCCCACCGGTGGACCTGAGAAACCCGGAACTCGTCCCGCAGGCATTTATGGACTCTATGACATGGCCGGCAATGTGCACGAATGGGTTTCGGACTGGTATGAGCCCGTGCGACAAAAATGTGGCCAGAACTGCCTGGGAAAGGATCCGCAGGGACCCTGTTCTGGTAAGGATCAATGTAGCGGTTACTCGGAAAAGGTGGTAAAAGGCGGCTCCTGGTACTGGGACTGGGATTGGGCCCGAGCGGCCAAACGTAGAGCCTACAGGCCGGATAATAGCCCTCCTCACCATTTTGGCTTTCGATGCGCCAGAAGCGTTTCCAGTGAGCCCTGACGTTGTTGAGATTTTAAATCATTCTAAATGATTTGTGTTCATTGAAAATCTCGACTGAAAAAGTCGAGGTTTTCAAAATCGCTTGCCCACCTGATGCCGGTTTTGCGGATTGGAAGAAGATGGAACAGAACCTGGATACCCTTGTAAACCGAATCTATGAGGACGGGCTCCAGAAAGCCAGAAAGGAAGCTCAGGAGATTACTTCTGAGGCGAACAAGAAAGCCGAAGAAATTCTGAGCGAAGCCAGACGAGAAGCAGAATCCATTCGTCAGAAGGCACAGTCAGATGCCGATTATCTCAAGCAGTCCACGGAATCTGAACTGAAACTGGCCTCCACTCAGGCTTTTAGCCGACTTAGAAATCAAATCATATCTATTCTCTCGGAAAAGGTGCTTTCCGAGCCAGTTAAAGAAGCGGCACTGAAGCCAGAGTTTATACAGGAAATGGTGCTGGAATTGGGCCGGAACTGGAAAGAAGACGGATCTGTTTCGTTGGAACTCACGTTGCCTGAATCCATGCGAACCCGTGTCGATGAGCAATTCCAGGCTTCGATCAAGAAAGAACTGGATGGATTGAGTCTGGAGTTCTCGGACATAGGCGCGGGTTTTCAGGTTCAGAAGAAAGGAAGCAGCTTCCAGCTCGATTTCACTGAGGAAGCTCTCAAAGCATTGTTAAAGCCCTATCTGCGAAGAATCACTTTCGAGCGATTCCTTTCCGATAGCGGAAGCGAGGCATGAGCGAACGTTATCATTACTTAATCAGCGGCCTTCCGGATCTTTACACAGCGGATCAGGGAGCCGAAAGGGAACTGGATCGTATTCAGAGCGAAATCCTTGAGTTGTTGGAAGGCGATGATGCCCGTCAGTTTCAGTATTTGCTGTATCGAAATGATAACAAGAATCTACTTCGTCTGATTCGAGATCGACAGGGAATTCAGGATGATTCCCAGATCACCTTCCACCGACCTGCTGCTTTTTCGCATCAGGATCTTGAAGAGGGCATCCTGGGGCTTCTGGAATTACCCGAATACATGCAGCTCTATCTGGAAGAGATGGATCTGCAAAAGCATCTAACGCTTTTCAGCGAAAACAGATTAATTGAGCTCTACTATGAGGAAGCTATCTCGAATACCGGACCCTTCCTGTCTGGATACTTTTCTCACAAGCGCGATGTGAAAAACATAATCAGTGCAATCAATGCCAGAAGAGATGGAATGGAACTGGCAAATGTTGTTGTAGGGGATACAGATCTAAATCGCCAGCTGATTCAAAGCAATCTACCGGATTTTGGACTTTCGCAGCTCTATCCCTTTATTACGGAAGTGCGAGAACTCATAGAGCAAAGACAGCTAAATGATCTGGAGAGAAGAATTGATTCCCTTATTCTGGATTACATTCAGGAAAACTCAATGGGTCACGAATTCGATGAAGTGGCTGTATTCGCATATTTTCTGGAGCTGAGCCTGGCAAGTCGCTGGCTGGATCGCTCCGTAGACCTGGGTAGAGATCGACTGAGAGAGATTGTTAAGAAGGTTCTATCCAACTCTGCATTACCTGAACAGGTGCGTGCCGATGAGCTGGCGCTCTGATGTATCTGATGTATAGGGTGAATCGCAGAAAACAAATGTAACTCCATAGGGAGATAGAAATGACCAGTGGTAAAGTAACAGGCATTATTGCAAATCTGGTGACCATCGAATGCGATGGCCCCGTAGGGCAGAACGAAATCTGCTACATCCAGCACGGAAATAGCCGCCTTATGGCGGAGGTAATTCGAGTGAATGGTAATGTGGCTCAAGCTCAGGTGTTCGAGTCTACTCGAGGCGTTCGTCCTGGAATTGATGTAGAGTTCACCGGTCACATGCTGGAAATCGATCTGGGGCCTGGAATCCTTTCGCGTAAATACGATGGTTTGCAGATGGACCTGGAAAAGGTGGATGGAGTTTTCCTCAAGAGAGGATTCGTGGCCGATTCTCTGGATCCAGAATCCAGCTGGGATTTTAAACCCATTGCGAAAGCCGGGGATACTGTTAAGGCAGCGGACTGGCTGGGACGAGTCACCGAGAACTGGATTGACCATAAAATTATGGTGCCTTTCTCTTTCAAAGGGCAATGGAAGATCAAGTCAATCGTAAGCAGCGGTTCTTACAAAATTGATGATACCATCGCGGAGCTGGAAAATGAATCCGGCCAGATCCGTAAAGTATCAATGCGCCAGAAATGGCCAGTAAAAGTGCCCATTACCCATTTCAATCGAAAACCTCGCCCGTTTCGCCTGATGGAAATGGGAATTCGTTCTATCGATACACTGAATCCCATGCCAGAGGGTGGTACTGGATTTGTTCCAGGACCCTTCGGATGCGGCAAAACGGTTCTGCAGCATGCCATGAGTAAGAATGCGGCAGCAGATATGATTATCATTACTGCCTGCGGCGAGCGTGCGAATGAGGTAGTAGAGATCTTTACTGAGTTTCCGGAGCTGGACGATCCTCGCACAGGACGGAAGCTCATGGAACGAACTACCATTATCTGTAATACTTCCAACATGCCGGTAGCTGCCAGGGAGGCATCTGTATATACAGGTATGACCATTGCTGAATACTACAGAAGTATGGGACTGCGAGTGCTGTTGCTGGCGGATTCTACATCAAGATGGGCCCAGGCTTTGCGCGAAATGTCCAATCGCCTGGAAGAATTGCCTGGTCCGGATGCATTTCCAATGGACCTTTCAGCAATTATTTCCAACTTCTATGCCCGGGCCGGGTACGTTGAATTAAATAATGGAGAGACAGGATCCATCACTTTCGTAGGGACCGTATCTCCTGCCGGTGGTAACCTGAAGGAGCCAGTGACCGAGAGTACCCGTAAAGCGGCTCGCTGCTTTTATGCCCTGGCACAGAAACGAGCGGATTCCAAAAGATATCCGGCCATCGACCCACTGGATTCCTACTCGAAGTATCTGGAGTATCCGGAGTTTAGAGAATACCTGGATACCAATGTTCAGAAAGGCTGGTCAGAAATCGTAGATGAGGCCAGGGATATACTTCGTCGCGGTATGGAAGCGGCAGACCAGATCAGCATTCTGGGAGATGATTCGGTTCCCATCGAATACCATGAGATTTACTGGAAAGGCGAACTAATCGACTTTGTAATTCTACAGCAGGATGCCTTCGACGATATAGATGCGAACACTCCTCTGGAGCGACAGAAGTACATGCTGAATCTGGTAATGGATATCTGCAAGAAGCACTTCTCTTTTGGTCACTATGAAGAGGTTGGAGGATTCTTTAAACAGCTCATCAACGTAATGAAACAGATGAACTACAGCGAATACGAATCCGACGGATTTAATCGCTATAGAAAGGAGCTGGACGGTCTCATTCAGAAGTCCGCGGCGAAGGCGGCAGCCTCCTGATCGCCATAGAATAGAGACCGGACTATAGAACAGCCGCAATCGCATAGCCAGAACAAACCAGGACAGATTATGGAAACCACTGCATTTCAAAAGGTATATAAACAATTGAGCGCCATTACGAAGGCCACCGTAACCCTGGAAGCGACAGGAGTGGGAAACGAAGAAATGGCTTTCGTGGATGACCGGCCAGCGCAGGTGGTGAAGGTGCAGGGAAACCGGGTTACGTTGCAAGTGTTCTCGGGTACAGAAGGCATTGCTACCGATGCGAAAGTAATCTTCACCGGAAAGTCGCCCACCCTCAAGGTTGGTCCTCACCTGGCCGGACGGTATTTTAATGCTTACGGGGCGCCCATCGATGGGGGACCGGACATTGAAGGCAAAGAAGTGGAAATCGGCGGACCCACTGTAAATCCTGTGCGAAGAGAGCAGCCATCCGAGTTAATTGCCACAGGGATAGCCGGTATCGACCTGAACAATACCCTGGTAACCGGTCAAAAGATTCCTTTCTTTGCGGATCCGGATCAACCCTATAACCAGGTCATGGCCGATGTGGCACTGAGAGCCCAGGCAGACAAGATTATTCTGGGTGGTATGGGCCTTTCCAACGATGACTTCCTGTACTATAGAAGCGTTTTTGACAATGCAGGTGTGCAGCATAAGATTATCTCGTTTATCAATACAACGGATAATCCTCCTGTAGAGCGATTGCTGGTGCCGGATATGTGTCTGAGTGCAGCGGAATATTTCGCCACCAAGCATAATGAAAAGGTTCTGGTTCTTTTAACAGACATGACACTTTTCGCGGATGCTCTGGCCATTGTATCCAACAAGATGGATCAGATACCTTCCAAAGATTCCATGCCAGGTTCTCTGTACAGTGACCTGGCGCGAATCTACGAAAAAGCGGCTCAGTTTCCGGACGGTGGCTCCATCACCATTATTGCTGTTACCACGCTAAATGAAGGGGATATAACCCATGCGATTCCTGATAACACAGGCTATATTACAGAAGGACAACTTTTTCTTCGCCGGGATACCACAGTAGGAAAAGTGATTGTTGACCCATTTCGCTCCCTGTCGCGACTGAAGCAGATCGTAATTGGAAAGAAAACCAGAGAAGATCATCCCCAGGTTATGAACAGTCTTGTGCGCCTGTTTTCGGATGCAGCCAGCGCAAGAACCAAAAAGGAAAACGGATTTGATCTAACCAACTACGATACCAGGGCGCTGAAATTCGCAGAGGATTATTCCCGTTCTCTGCTGGCTGTAGATATCAATATTGATACCAATGCAATGCTGGACCGTGGCTGGGAACTCATGGGCAAACACTTCAAGAAATCCGAGATCGGTATCAAAGACGAACTTGTGGAGAAATACTGGGTAGAACGGTGAAGTACCAGTTTAACAAAACAGCCATGCAGCGCCTGAAGCGCGAACTGAATGTTCGCATCAAGGCTCTGCCCACTTTGAAGGCGAAGGAAACAGCTCTGCGCCTGGAAGTAAAGAAGGCCCAGGAAAAGCTGGAAGCCCTGAAGGACGAACTGCAGCATTTCCTGTCCGAAACAGAGGGTGCATCCCTGGTATGGCCTGAGTTTCCGGATCTGGTTCGAATCTCGAATGTAGAAATTCAGAACCGAAACATCGCAGGGGTTTCGCTGCCGGAGCTGGATTCTATTGAGTTCCATGTGCGTGATTATTCCTACTTTGCCGGCCGGGCCTGGGTATCAGAAGGGGTTCGCATAGTTAAGAAGCTGAACGAGATGAATGTTCGTATTCAGCTAACGGAGCGAACCGTAGAAATTCTGCATTATGCGCGTAAGAAGACCACGCAGAAAGTGAACCTGTATGAAAAGGTGCAGATTCCGGAGTACCGGGATGCATTGCGAAAGATCAAGGGATTCCTGGAAGACCAGGAGAACCTTAGCCGGGCCGCGCAAAAGATTGTGAAGTCCAGACACGAAGCTCGTCAGCGCGAAGAGGACGAAGAAGCGGCACTGCGGCAGCCCCGGGAGGAAGCTTCATGATTCAAAAAATGAAGAAAGTCAATCTGTTCCTCCACTACTCGGAGAAGAAGAAGGTGTTGGGGCAATTGCAGCGTCTGGGGGTGATCCACCTTAATACCGTGGCTCAGGTAGATACTCAGAAGTACAGTCACTTCAAGAAGGTGCAGGGACGTTATAAAGACATGGTTTCTGCCCTGGAAGCTCTGGAAAAAAAAGCAGGATCCAGCCGTTCCGCCTCCCCGGAGCGACCTTCGGATAGTCCCGGTGAGCGCGCATCTGCAAGACAGAAGCTGAACTATCTGGAAGAGAGATTTGATGAGCGGCAGGCGCTGTTATCCGCTCTTGAAGAGATCAAGCAGACCCACAGGGAATTGTCGCTCTGGGGAGATTTCCCTCTGGACCGTCTGCAGGAAATCCAGAAGCAGGGGCTGCGAATTCGTCTATTCATTGGATCGGATAAAGCATTTGATCAGTATGACTTTACCGGTCTGGACTCGGATGACCGGGCCACATACTATGTTTCTGTCCTGAATCGAAGCGATGGAAAGGTCTACTTTGCACTTTTGGACTTTTCCGATGAAAAACTGGTGATTCCCTTCGAAGAGGTTTCCATCCCGGCTCGCGGACTGAATGAACTGAATCGAGAAATTCAACAGGTGCAACGCCGCCTGGACCGGGTGGAAACAGAAATCCTGAGTTGTGGTAGCTGGAAACAGGCACTGCACCGCGCCATGAACGTTCTGGAATCCAGAATGTCCTTTGAGGCAGCCAAGCATAGCCTGGAGCGAGACTCCAGGGACACTATCTTCTATATCACTGGTTTCTATCCAGAGTCCAGAGCTCATGAGGTGGAAGGCTTTTTAAAGGATCAGGAAATCGCATGTAGCCTGTCAGATCCTCAGCCAGGAGACCCGGTACCTGTAGCCCTGAGAAATGGCTTCTTCGCACGAATGTTTGAGCCTATTACAAAGCTATTTTCGCTTCCTGACTATATGGAGCTTGATCCCACTCCTTTTTTCGCTCCCTTCTTCGTAATCTTTTTTGGCATGTGCCTGGGGGACATAGGCTACGGTCTGGTAGTGGCTCTTCTGTCTGCAATACTGCTTTTTGTGGTTCCCCGTCCATGGCGATTGCTGGTGGGCCTGGGGCTTGTTCTGGGTCTATCCACCACAGCCGCCGGCTTTCTGCTGAATACATTCTTTGGCGAAAACATGTTTCAGGTACCCGGCTCCTCTGCCAGTATCGTAGGGGCCCCATCGGATCTTACTCTGTTTGCCAGTTACAGTTCGCAGGGTGCCCAGGTTTTTCCTGCCATGACTCTTTCGCTCCTTCTTGGAGTGGTGCAGCTACTTCTGGGCATGGTGCTTCAATCGGTGAATTCATTTCGCATGAATGGACCAATGTTTGCAATCAAGCCTGCAGGAATGATTCTGGCTACAGCAGGTTCGCTGGTATTGGCCTGTCATACGAACTTTCTCAATCTGGGATTCAACAGTGAGTTTTCCATCGGTCCTCTTACCATAGGGGCCTGGTTGAATGCCATTCCATTTCTTGCCGGTCAGGTTCTGGCCATTGGAGGACTGGCTCTGTTCTTCCTGTTTAATAATCCAGATCGTAGCGTCTTTCTTCGACCTCTAACTGGACTCTGGGAATTCTATCAATTTGTAACTGGCTTTCTGGGGGATTTCCTGTCCTACATTCGTCTGTTCGCTCTTGGGCTGGCCAGTGGATTGCTGGGAAATGCATTCAATCAAATCGCTTTTATGATTCTACCTGGATATCCGGAAAGCACGAACTTCCTGAGTCCGCTTCTGGCTGTTTCCATAGTTATTCTTATTGTAGGGCATACTTTGAATCTGGGACTTTCGCTTCTGGGCTCCTTTGTTCATCCACTGCGTCTTACGTTTGTGGAATTCTACAAGAACCTGGATTTCAAAGGAGGCGGTGTTGCCTATGAACCATTCTTGCTCCGTCAGAGGGTAAAGGAGGATTGATGGTTCGCTCATCACTAAGGATTAATGGACGATGGGAAAGTGTTCAGGATCCGGGATTTCGCGAACGGAATCAGCGGCAAATACGGGACCTGAGCGTTCACAAGGACTGAATATGGCAAGGCTTGCATGAGGTGAGCCCGCCTGAAGGCGAATAGCTGAAGGGCATATAATGGAGTTTTCGGACACGGAGGTCAGGGAACCCATGAGAAAATCGAGGATTGGTTAATATGGAACAAATACTGGCAAGTATTGGATTGGCATTGATGATCGGACTTTCTGGCTCCGGGTCGGCCATTGGATTATCCATTGGCGGAACTTCCGTGATCGGTATGATCAAGAAGAAGCCCGATGCTTTTGGAAACGGATTGGTACTCTCCGGTCTTCCCGCTACGCAGGGATTATATGGCTTTGTGGCCTTTATTCTTTATTCTGCAGACGTTAAGCCGGATATGACCATGCTTCAGGCGGCTGTTATCCTGGGGGCAGGCCTGGCTGTGGGATTGGCTGCACTGGTAAGTGCCATCCAGCAGGGCAGGGTATGCGCCAGCGGTATTCATGCCATTGGAGCCGGTCATAATGCATTTCCCAACACCATGATCCTGGCTGCATTTCCGGAGTTCTACGCTATTCTGGCGCTAGTAGCCGCCATTCTGATGCGTGGTCTTCTATAATATCTCGCGGCATTGCTACAGATTACTGGTAGGATCTCCTGGATGATCTGATTTCTTCCAGCTCCATCATCTGAGGCAGCAATTCGTTAGCTGCCTTAGATTTAGGGAGCCGCATTACATTCGGGACACTACCCCTTCTTTTGGGCCAACCTGAAGCCGAAAATGAAATGGGGTGTATCATGTCCCTGGAAGAGTTTTGTTTACATGCGGCCAATGCTATCGTGCTTCTGGCCTTCCTGTTTAAGGATATCCTCTGGCTGAGGTTGATCATGGTGCTTTCCAGCCTGTTCATGATTGGCTATGGTCGGATTAGCGGACAACCTTTACTGGCCGGATGGGAATTGCTCTTTCTTGCCATCAACGGTTATCACATCGTCCTTCTTTTTCGAGAAAGGCAACCATTGAAGCTTCAGGGGAAGCTCGCCGAAATCCACAAACTGGTATTCAACGAGTTTTCGGAGCGGGATTTTCTCAAGCTCTGGAACTCCGGTATGGATCGGGAATACGACGGAACAGTAATTGTTCGTCAAAGGGAAACTCCCGATGATCTACTTTTTATCGTGGATGGAGAAGCGGTGGTCAAGCGAGGCCGTAAGACTCTGGTTCGGCTGGACTCCTTCAACTTTATTGCAGAAATGAGCTTTCTAACCGGAGAGCCTGCCACAGCAACAGTGAAAGCCAGTGGCCGGGTTCGGGTTCATTGCTGGTCTCAGACCGCGCTGCATGATCTGGAGGCAGTGGACCCATCGCTTATGGCTCGAATTCGAAGTATTCTGGGTAAAGACCTGACCAAGAAGCTTGCAGAGCGTCTGGCTTAGTCTGGGTTTTCCCCTTTCGGGGATCTGATTGTTCTCTTTCGCTAACGAAACTTAGCTTCCGCTATACCACAAATACCATCGGTATTACGATGTTACGATACCACTATATTGCAGTAATCGTCGATATCACGATACTACTATGCTGCGATACTTATCGGTATTACGATTCTATGAAAGGCATAAATACATGCGGGTTCGCCAGCGCCGGAAATTCCCGGGAGTTAAGAGCTGGCGAATTCAATGGTCTCGAAAGATTTGCCGCAGGTTGGCTAGATTCTAGAGCTCGGGATCCTGGATATTGGCTTCCATTTTATTGATACGACCATCTTCTACGTTTTCGATCCCTTTCTTTCGCATGTACTCATCCAGGATGGTACTGTAAGCAACAAAAGTTCGAAAGATGCTGAAAATCAGATTCGCATCGGACTGGATTACTCGAGAAAACAAATTCTTATCAAATGCACAAATGGCCGTATGCTCTCCTGCAACCACGGCGGCATACGGTCGGCGAGACATACCTGTAAGGGTGGACATGCCAAAGAAATCTCCTGCATACAGGGGATAGAAGCTCGTCTCCTGGCTTCGAAAAGCATGCATTAGTTGCACTTCGCCTTTCAGTACCATGAACATTTCGCCCGTATCCCGATCTCCTTCTCCATAGATCTTTTTTCCTTTGTAGTGAACCGTACTGCGCAGACTATGAAGCATCTCTGCGATTTGCATGTTTTTCTGTCGATTTTCTATGACGATGGGTTTCAGTGGATGGCTTTCCAGATCGACTGTAAAGGGTTCCTGAACCATCTGCAACTTCAGTTCGATTCGTGCAAGACGCTGAATGGTGATGCCGATCATCTTCAGGGCGAATTTCATATTCTGCCCTGCTTCCTGAAGAAAGCTCTCCGCTGTGATTCGGGCCATCCGCACGGTTCCGGAAGCAGCGAGCACGGTGGCTGTTCTGGGATAATCCATCAGAATTCCCACTTCTCCAAAAAACTGTCCTTCGCCCAGGCTGTCGATCTGCCTGGGTTTTCCATCCGTAGTTTTGAATACGTTCACCCGGCCGGCCAGAATGAAGTAAAGCGATCCATCGGCTTTGTCTCCTTCTTCGTAGATGACCGAGCCCTGCTTGAATTCCATGACCCGAATGTTTTTTAAGATATGAAGCATTCTTGTTTCCGAGCCCGATGTAAACGAATCACAAGAATATGTCAACTTGCTTCTTTATGGAATATGGCTTCTATGAAGCCAGACAGAAAGCACAGCGCTACACAGAGTCCCATGAGCTCATTTACAACAGAGCGATGAAACATTCCTATAACCAGAAAGACCAGAGCGAATAAGGCAAAAGCTATAGAAGCCTGCCTTGCAATATAAGAAACCTTGCTAACCGGTTTTTCTCCTCGAATCCCCCACAGGAAGGCCAGAGGAATTGCGGCCCATTTAATATGAGTGAATGGTATGAGCAAATGTAGCCAGTTTTCAATGATTGCAGGACCATTCTTCTCTGTGGACCAGGCCAGACAATAGCGCAGAGCCTCGGTGATCCCCAGAAGTGCAATGTTTTCCAGCAAGTCGAATACCATGGCGATTAGGGCAAATACCCAGACCACCGCCAGTTTCTTGCGATCTCGTCCAAAACGCAGACTGCCCAGAAAAACAATAAATGCGGTATAGGCAAGGATGTAGCCGGAGTCCAGGTGATTGATGGTATCCAGTCCGCTTATAATGTAGGAGGCTTCTGAGGTGAAAGCTTCGCAGCTGGCTACAGCAGAAGAGGCGGACCGCTCAATCTGGATAGCAAACATGGAATACACTTCTTCCGGAGTTCGCAGAAATTCAAATGCCATGATCGGAGTGGAAAAACCATCCGGCATTCCGGTGACATTTTGAGGCCCTACAAGAGCCATCATTATGGTAATTGCAAGTAGAGCAATGCCAGCCAGTATCGTAAGCTTTTTTGACATGATTTTGCCTCCCCTGGAGTCCATGGCTGCATTTCAAATAACGGGAATTTTGAAATGCAGCTATGCCTTATTCGATTGAAGTTATCCGTTCCCTGGATTCAGGAACAATCTGTGTCGGGGCTGCCCGCAGGCAATGATTTCTATCGTCCGAATTCGGTTTCGCAGAAAGTAGAACCGGAGTCGCGTGTCTTCATAATTGAAGGTACGCAGAATCGTAGGTTTGCATCAGTTTCATCAAGCCACGGAAGAAGGCTTTATCGGTTCCATCCAGGCTACGACGTATCCAGAAGTATGCTGCGGTCTTAACTACGTTGCCATCATATCCACCAGCAAAGCCGCGATCCACGAAATATTCGAAACCGCCATCCGGATTCTCTGCAAAGCCCGGGTTCATAAAATAGAAATACTTCTCATAGTATAGGCGTTCCACTTTCCCCTGGCTTTTGATTTTGTAGGCCAGGATATTACCTTCCTGACGTAGAAGTTCCGGATTCTTTTGAAATTTTCGGTAGGTAACGTACATGATTCTTGCCAGGGAAGCTACATACTGGTCATAAATGATCTGTGTTGCCTTTCTGAAATCTTCGCTTTCGGAACCTGGAACTCCATATTCTACCAGCATTTCCACGAATTCAGGATTGTAATGACCAAAAGAGCCAGTGTTATCTAGATCCAGATTCTCTGCATGGGGGCCATCCAAAAAGATCGCCACGGGAACAATGGAGCGCGCCTTTTCGTAGCTTATTACTTCATTGATGTGACAGTAAAACGAGCGCATACCACCGTCAGGAAAATAAACAGAACCTTCAGGACAGCCATTAACTGACTCCGGCAACTGTAACATTGCTTTGCGCGAAAGAGCTGCGACCTGCGAACCTGTTACATCTGCAATGGAGCTTATGAGCTGACAATGTCCGGCAAGAAGGGTTGCCAGAAAAGCAAAGCTGGTAAGAATTGAGCGAATTACTTTCTTCGTATCCATAATTGGCCTTAGAGTTGCGGAAGCGGAGAATGCGTCGAGCAACTTACGAATTGAGATTCCAGGGGGAAATGCGGAGTAATGAATCAGGGGCCTTTTAATCTGTATACCTGTACAGGATCCCGGCGCCCCTTGACCTGCATGGGATCCAGAGCCTGGAAATCCAGACGTTCTCTGCTGGCCGCATGGATGGCCCGATCCTGGCTTTCCGGGGCTGGCTTGAAGCCCAGATCCTGCATTAAATAGTAGGAAGCGGCATCGCAGTAGACTCCGTCGGAAGCCTGCATCAGACGGGCCGCAAGATTCACAACGTTACCATGCATGGTATACTCGCTCCGAATGTCATTGCCCATGGGGCCGCAGAAAACTAGTCCTGTGGCCACTCCCGTTGTGGCCCTGTGTCCCAGCTCGCTCAGTTCTCGAACAATGTCTCTGGCTGCATACATGGCGCGCAACGGATCATCCCCATGAAACAGAGGAGGCAGGCCAAAGGCCGCCAGAATTACCGATCCTTTATCTTCGATTCCAAATCGGTTAATGCTTCCTTCGTATCTGTAGAGACATCCCTGCACAATTTGCAAAATCCTGTGAAGTCTCTCCAGGGGAAAGCTCAGTGACCAGTCCTCAATGTTTATGAATAGAACAGAGACAATTCTTTCTGCGAACTGTTCTTCCAGGGAGGTGGGCTTTTCATCTGTGCCCACAATGGTTACGATGGATCTGGGAATATAGCAACGAAGGGCTTCTTCCGCTCTTTCTTCAATGGCATGGATACGGCTGGTTTCTCGAACACTGCCCAGACTGGGACTGGCATGTTTGAGCTTGAAGACTTTAGAGCTGATCTTTTCTCCAAAGCCTCCCTTTTCCAGTAGCTGCCAGGCTCTGGGGTGAATCACCACGGTTCCCGGTTCTGCTTCCTTTTCGGCCAGGGCTGTCTGGCGAACAGTATCACCGGCCACGAGAATTTCCCATCGATCGAACAATCCGCCCAGACTCAAAGCCGTCATGGGGCCGGCCCCGATTCCGATTCTCAGAGAAACTTCAATATCCCGGGCAATGGGAAAGTTGCTAAGCTCCTTCTGGATGGCCAGGGCGCATTGCACAGTTTTTCTGGTCTTTTCTTTGAGGTCCTCTGGATTGTCCGCTTTCCAGACCGCAAATACAGCATCCCCGGCAAACTTGAAGATATCTCCTCCAAACTCATCGATCATTTCGATCTGACGGCCCAGGTACTTGTTGATGACTCCAGCAAGTTCCAGCAAACCGGTGCTGGACTGGCTCATAATCTTTTCGGTAACGATGGTAAACTGAGCAATATCAGCAAACAGCGCAGCGGCCTGAAAATTCTCGGAATAGGGCTTCTGTGGAGGGGCCGGATTGGTGGCTAGCCTGTTTAAAACAAAGGCCGGCACATACTTTTTATAGAGAGCAAGCATTCCCCTTTAGCGATGATCACACATTCTCAATACGCTGGCGTCCAGTTTTTTTGAGGAGTCAGCCTTAAAAATGCTTCTCCGATCTTTTCCGGATCATCCCTCCTCGAGTCTCATCCACCACGCTTTGAATGATAAATGCGGATGGATCTATTTCTTCAATATCGGCTCGAACGGAGGCAACCTCCAATCGGGGGAGAACGGTATACACAATATTTATGTCCCTGTCCTCTGCATTGTGCTTCACCGGAGCATCCCCCGGTTTGCTCTCTTCTGTCTTTACATAACCCTTGTGGCCACGAAATAAGGTCACTCCCAGCCCCAGTTTTTCTGTAAGCAGATACCGAACTTCATCACTATTTTCTGAAATTATTGTCAAAGCTGTGTATTCTTCCAGTCCGTGGATAATAAAGTCAATAGTCTTGGATGCTGCGAAATAGGTCAGTATTGCATAAAGTGCTGTTTCAATATCTACAACTGCCGCTGCCACGCCGAATATCAGGATATTCAGAATCAACACAATGTCGCCCACGGCCAGACTGGTCTTTTTCCCCAGATAGATGGCCATAATCTCGGTGCCATCCAGTACACATCCGCCCCGAATAGAAAGTCCTATACCGGCGCCCAGGAAGAATCCACCAAAACCGGAGATTAGCAATTTATCGTCGGTAATGATGGGCATTTCCAGAAAGCGAAGAGAAAGTGCCAGGCCCAGTATGGCCAGAAGAGTCTGGACTGCGAAGCGAACATTGATATGGCGAATGCCCAGCATGATGAAGGGAAGATTGAAGACGATGAGTAGAATGGAAATGTCTATTCCTGAAAGCAGATTGGTGAGCAGGCTAACTCCGGTAACTCCTCCGTCCAGAAATCCGTTAGGCAGTAGAAAGGATTTCAAGCCTACCGAGGCGCTAAGTATCCCCAGAACCGTTAGAATGAATCTGCGTATTAATCCTTTCACAGGCTTGCCTCAATTAAACCTCTTAGCGAATTTACCAGAACAATTCGCTGCACTGTTTCCAGTTCGCTTTTTTTCAATGGACGAAAGCTGATTCGATGCCCCCATTTGCTCAAGAGTCTGGATCTCTGTACTCCGGCCAATAAGCCGCATCGAATAGGGGGAGTATACCATCGCTGATCCATCATGTAGAATACGTTGGTTATGGATCCTTCGGTGATCTCATTTCGTTCATTAAAAAACAGGACCTCATCATAACCCGAATCCCGGGCTATTGCAAGTCCTTCATTGTAGCATTTTCTTCTGTCCACTTTATGCAAGAGCCAGGGATCCCTGCTGCTCATGGAACTCTCTGCGATTTTGATTTTCCATAAAGAGTTTCGCGCATGTTTCCTCCGTGGTTCCTGTCGGGATATTGAATAGCTGAAGGTTCCGTTACTTTGCCAGTGCAGTCTCAAGCGAAATCTTCCTATGGCATTTTCGTTCTGTATTTGATCCAGGTATTGAGTGAGTCGCTGGATTTGAATGGTCAAATTGGCTCGGTTGATTTCGGGACTGCTATCTCTATCCGGGGAGGCGCTGGAGTCTTTCCGGGCTTCAAAAACCGGGCATGGCAATCGCAATACTCGCCCTGATCGTAGCATTCGTTGAATATGAAGCTTTCGATTTTTGATGCGACCATGAACCAGTGCCATGGTTTCAATCAGACCTGGCTTCTCTGGCTTCACAGGTCTGACCTTCCAGTGCAGTTCCTTCCATTCCTGACCGGCTTCGGAGCCCAGGGTGATTCCACCTCCGGCCCCATATCTCAGCATTCCTCGGGAAATCTCGGCCGTGCGAATAGCAACATTAAAGCTTACTTCATTGGAGCGAATGAGGCCGATGGATCCTGTATAGATTCCTCGGTATTCGGATTCTTCTTCGGCTATGATCTTCATGGTTTCTATTCTGGGAGCACCGGTTATGGAGCCAGAAGGAAACAGAGAAGGGATCATTTCCGAAAGCCTACCGGTAGGATGAAAAGCGGAGATTACAGACGTGAGCTGATGAACATAAGTGTAGGACTCCGGCTGGATGGCTTTTTCCAGACTGACACCTCCGGCCGGGCTGATCCTGCCCAGATCATTTCTAAGAAGATCTGTAATCATGGCCAGCTCTGCCCGATCCTTTTCGCTTTCCAGCAGTCTTCGCTTCAGACTTTCATTTTCTGTGTTATCCTTTGTAGCGCGTACCGTTCCCTTCATGGGGCGCACTTCCAGGCGAAATCCATCTGCGAACCTCCGGTCCCTGGAGTTGTGATGTTTACGAAACAACTCTTCGCCATGCAGAGGGGCATAGTCGACTACCGGTCGGCAGGAAAAGAAAAGCTCCGGCGAAATGCTCACAATCTGTCTGTCACCAAGATTGGCAAATACGCTATACGGGGATGGATATCTCTTTCGCAACCAGTGAAAGAATGCCTCCGGATCTCCGGAAAAGGCAGTTCGAAGCGGCGCTGTAAAATTCACCTGGTAACTGAGTCCGCCTCGAATTTTCTCCTGGATAGACTGAATGTGACGATTGTAATCTGTCTGGTTCAAGCAGGAGTGCATGGGGCCCAGGTCAAAGCCGCCTGAAAGCTGCGCATCGTCATCCCTGACCGAACCCTGTGTATAGAATTCACTGGCTAAAGCTTCATTGTCCAGGCCTGGCAGATTTTGCCGAACTCCTGTTTTCGCCGATTCGGCGAAGGCATAGGCTGCCGTTACTGGATACCCATCCGGTAGATCCCCGGGCATAGCTACGTTCTGTAGAATGCAACCCATCTCGTAGCTGAAAAGACAGATTACATCATACGATTCTTTCCATTGATCTATAGTAGATAGAGCTTCCAGGATTTCCTTTCTGGATGGATAGAGGGCTCTGGAGCCCTGCCTTTTCGCATTCAGTCTCAGAGACTGAATGGGATTGCTATAGCTGGCCTGGGCAACCGAGTGCTGGCCTTCCTGTCCGTAGAACAGGAAGCGAATCATCCGCTACTTGCCCTGCTGACCCTGTCTGTACTTTCGTCGGTTGCCTGGTTATCTGCAGTTGCAGATTTCAAGGTCTTCAATGCCAGCATTCCGCAGGCTCCATCCACATCCTTACCCGGGCTTCCTCGATTAAATGCCAGAATGCCCTGCTGGCGCAGTGAGTTCTGAAAGCGTGCCATTTCTGCTCCCGTAGGTGCTCTCCATCCCTGTAAAGTGGTATTCAGGGGAATCAGATTGATCTTGCAACGAATCTTGCGGGCCAGGGCGATGAGCTTGTTCAGGTCCTCTCCAGACATATTCTGTCCGGGAATCATAATGTATTCGAAAGTAATCCGGCGGCGTAATTCCCTGGTATAGCGGTGGGCTGCTTCCATCAATTCCTGCAAGGAATGTTTGATGGTAACATCCATTAAATCCTTTCGCTTTTCTTGATCGGGATGATTGAGCGAGATAGCCAGATTGAACGGTTGTTTCTCATCTATAAATCGATGGATGGCAGGCACAACTCCGGCTGTGGAAATTGTAATGTGCCTGGCTGCCAGATGCAGTCCGTCCGGATGATTCAGAATCCTGGCTGCGCGTATTACATTTTCATAGTTATGAAATGGCTCTCCCATACCCATGAATACAACGTTGGTTATGCGCTCTCCGCGCAAATGCATGATTTGATAGATCTGATCCAGGATTTCGTAAGTGCGAAGATTTCCGATGAAGGGCAATGTTCCGGTGGCGCAGAAAGTGCAGTTCAAGGTACAACCTGCCTGGCTGGAAATACACAGTGTCTTTCTGGTTCTTTCTTTTTGTGCGCCGGACTGACCTTCCGATACGATCCACACAGCTTCAAAGATTCTCTTTCGCACTCCGTCGCGACCGGGCACTTCTTCAGGAGATTCAAAGATGTATTTTTCTGTACCGTTGGAAGATACACTGCTTTCCGTGCAGTTCAACAAAGGTAATGCGCCGGACTCTTTTAATTTCTGTCGAAGGGGCAGGGAAAACTCGGTAAAGTCATCCAGGTTTCTGGATCCATGATGATGAATTCTGCGAAAGGCCTGCTTTGCACGAAATCGCTTTTCTCCCAGATCCGCAAAAGCCTGTTCCAGCTCTTCCAGTGAAAGGTCGTTTAATGCGGTGTTCGAATCTTTATTCATCCAGAAAAATTACACTCTTATCTCCCTGGCGCTGCACGATTTTTCCCAGGGCTGCAGGTTTCTCGTCGGTCATGGGATCAAAGGGAAGGGACTGCCAGAGTTTCTGCAACTCTGCAAGCAAGGCCTCGGATTGATTTCCAGGAACAACAATCAAATACCCATACCCACAATTAAACGTGGAATGCATTTCTTTCAAGGGTAATCCTGAATCCTGCTGAATTCGATTGAATGGAGATGGTAGCTTCCAGGGCTTCAGCTGGGCTGCCAGATCCGGGGAAAGGATACGAGGGACATTCTCATAGAATCCGCCCCCGGTTACATGAACCATACCATGGATAGGATAGGAAAGGATGGGGCGAATCAGAGGTTCATATATGATGGTAGGCTTCAGTAAAATCTGATCTCTCAGAAAGGACTGCACTTCTTCATCGCCAGGTAGTTTGCCATCGGGCATGTAGAGCCTGCGAATCAGGGATAGGCCGTTGCTATGGATTCCGCTGGAAGGCAGGCCAAGAATAACGTCCCCAGGCTGGATCTTACTTCCATCTACAATCCTGGACTTTTCTACGGCACCTACTACAAATCCTGCCAGGTCATACTCTTCTGGCTTCATGACCCCTGGATGCTCTGCTGTTTCTCCGCCAACCAGCGCGCAATTCGCCCGGCGACATCCTTCTGCGATAGATTCTACAATGGCCGCCATTCTCTGCTGGTTCAGTTTTCCAGTAGCAATGTAATCCAGGAAGAAGTGAGCCGTGGCTCCCCCTACCAGCAGATCATTGGCACACATGGCCACCAGATCAATACCTACGGATTCGTGTCGGTCAAAGAGCTGGGCCAGTACCAGCTTGGTGCCCACTCCATCTGTAGCCGAGACCAGAACTGGCTCTTCATAATCTTTTAGAAAGGAAGCATCGTAGAGTGCGCTGAACCCGGCCGAAGGGCCCAGAACCCGATTATTGTGCGTAGATTTTACGGATTGGGAAATGGCCTGAACAAATCGCTGACCGGCTTCTGTATCGACACCGGCATCCTTGTAGCTCACAGTCTTACGGTCCATACGACCGATTTCTTATACTGCGCGCGCAGGTCTTTTCCGTTTTTCCCCGGATTTTCCTTTTGGAGCGGGTTTCTGATCCAGTAATCGAACGGCAGGTGCCAGAGGGGCATTGGGCAGAGCTTCTTCTTCTGCCGCTTCCACCAGGCCGGCTTCCAAATTCTCCATGCGCTTCTGGCATTTTCGGCATCGAGACATATGTTCTCTTATACCTGGATCGCCGCTACGACCCAGGCTGTAGTTCATGATGTCTGAATCCTGTAAGCAGGCCACGCTAATTCATCGGCCGGATTTTCGAGCCTGGGCAATCATTTTTTTATAGGCCGATCCAGATTTACGGATGGTTCTTGCCTGACTCTGGAAGTCCACATCCACCAGGCCGAATCGAGCCGTGTAGCCCTCGGCCCATTCAAAGTTATCCAGAAAGGACCAGTGATAGTAGCCTTCCACCGGAATTCCTTCCTCCAGGCATCTGGCGATTTGCTGAACATGGGAAATCAAAAAATGCTCCCGTTTACTGTCCTGGGCATCTGCGATTCCGTTTTCCGTAATGCGCACCGGCAGTCGATAGCGTTCATAGAATTCATGAATCACTCTGTACAGCCCTTCCGGATAGATCTCCCATCCCAGATCGTTGGTGGGCGCATCTCCAACCGGATCCTGCCCGATAAACAATCTGGCAAACTGAGCCGGAGAGAATCGAATCTTATCTCTGGTGTAGTAGTTCAGTCCGACGAAGTCCCAGCAGGGGCCATCATGAAACTTTTCATTCTTACCCAGGGATCCCTGCAGTCTTCCATCATGAATACTATCGGTCCACATGAGATTGAAGCGATATTCAGCCTCTGCTGCGCGATCCCTATCCATACGATTGTCCGGTCTGGCAGGATCAAAGATGCGAACATGCTTGGCCATACCTACAGTAGGACGGGCGAATCCTTTGCGGGCATGGGTTTCATGAATCATATCGTAGAGTTTACCCTGGGCCAGCGCCATATTTCGGAGCACCTTCATGGCTTTAAAGTAACCGGAAATCCCGCTGCTTCCCGGTGGCCAGATGCCTTCCATGTACGAAAACATGGAGTACACGTTTGGCTCGTTGATAGTTGTATATTCAGATACAAGATCGCCGGTGTTCTCTACAATGTAGGATGCGAAATCCAGAAAGGCCTGCAGGTTCTTCTCCTGTACCCATCCTCCTCGCTCCAGCCACCATTGAGGTAATGCAAAGTGATTCAGGGTAAGCAACGGGCGAATCCCTTTTTTGTTCAGGGACTCAAGCATGGAACGAAAGTGATTCAACGCTGCATGATCGTTTTCACCGGGACGGGGCTCCATACGTGACCAGTCCACACCCAGTCTGTAGGCATTCAGTCCCATGGACTTCATTAACTTGAAGTCATCTTCGAATCGATTCCAGTGATCGCAGGTTGTAAGACAGTCTTTGCCGTCGGCAATATTTCCCGACTTCTGTGAGAAATGAGCCCAGTCCGAATGCACATCTCCGCCGTCTACCTGAGTGGCAGACGTGGCAGTACCCCAGAGAAAGCTTTTGGGAAATACCTTTAGATAGGATGGTGCCTTTGTATTCGGTGAGCTCGAGGTCGATTTGTTTACCGATGAACTGGCAGCAGTTCTTTTTCTGGAGGGACCGCTTCCGGGGGCACTAACTTTCTTTTTCGCAGTCTTTTTCGCCGCTGATTTCTTTGCTGAAGATTTCTTTTTTGTTACAGTTTTCGGAGCTTTTTTCTTTCCGGTGGATGCCATATGCTCCAGTCCTACGGGCACGGGCCGAGTCAACCTTTTCCAGTCTTTCAGCTTTACAGTAACCTGACTGCAACAAAAATGGAAGTATGCGTTCCGGGTCTGCAATCCTGGCTTTCTTATGTACATTGCTGCTCTTGCCAGGTCTATTGCCTGCAGACAGCGGGCTTTCGGTAGAAGAATGTCAGAAGTTGTATGCGAAACAGCTACTTCTGGCTACAAAAGCAGGTCCCTTAAAACAGGCCCTGGAGCTGAACCAGTCCGGTCTGGTGGCGCGATCGACCATCCTGGCAGAAGTTAACACCTGCAGAAATCAGGTCAGTCGCAAGATGTATCAATGCCAGATGGCTGCCGAATCCTTTCTGGAAATTCTCCTTTGCGAAGAGTCCCTGGGGAAAGGCCGCTCCCTGCAAACGATTGTGGATCAATTTCAGAAAAGACAAGCGGCCAGCTCGAGCAACACGGACGGTTCCACCGACGCTAACACGGGGGATCCTTCTGATTCCGTGGACGGACAACCGGCGAATCCAGGAAAAGAGAAGGCCAGCGCAGAGCAATGCGAAAAAGCGTATCAGAATATGCTTGGGATCTATTCCGATAGTAAATATCTGAAGGAGGACCCGGACCGAAAACAGTTGCTGGAATCCTGGAAATCCGAGTCTGCAAGGGTATCCTTTCAGAGTAGATGTGTGCAAAGGTTTTCTTCCTCGGATGCAACCTGTCTGGTGGAGGCACGGGATCCCGCCGGTGTGCAGCAATGTCTCTCTGTTATCCCTGCCGGCTAAAAAAGTGCATGACAGAGCGGAAGGGATCGCCCATTCCTTGGACATGATCGCTTAGTGCGAGCATGCTACAAACCATCTATCGCCATGCGATGGAGGGAGGATTCATTAAAATGAAGAATAGTTATTTGATGGGAATGGTTCTCTTTCTTGGGGCTCTGGCTTTCGCAATGCCAGTTTCCAGTAAGCCCGGGCAGGGGCCAGGTAAAGGGCAGGGTCCCTGCATGAAGGAAATGCAGACTGTATGCCCCAACGCCACTACAATGATGGAAAGACATCAATGTATGATGGAAAACAAAGACAAGTTCTCCCAGGCCTGTCAGGACAGGATGAATGCGATGCATTCTAAAATGCAGGAAATGCATGAAGCATGTACTCCAGATCGCGAAAAGTTCTGTGAAGGAGTGAAGCCAGGTCAGGGTCGAATGATGCAATGCCTGCGAACTCATAAAGATGAGCTCTCACAGGCCTGCAAGGACGCTCTGCCTCCGGGTTTCTTTGATCGAAACGGCCCTCCGGTGGAGGAAGAGGAGTAAGACGATTCGCGGAGAAATCTTCCGTGAATCAGGATTTCTTCTTACAAGCTTAAGTTTCATCCAGGACCCGCTGTTTGGTCCTGGATGAAATTTCCAGGCATTCAATAGGTTCGTCCTGGATGGTCTATTTTAAGGAAAGCTGACCAGCCGCATATAAATCTGGCGAGTCTGTTTACGTTTTGCAATCAGCAATCAGCAATCAGCAATCTACGTTCTACTGTGCAATCAATGCTGGAAAATACTTTCGTAACCCAGCCGATCCAGTTCCACGCGATAGGGAAGATAATCCAGAGAAGCCTGTAGAAGGTCGGCTCTGCCTTCCCGGTTAATGATTTCCAGAAGGCCCCGCTTAACGGGAAATAGATAGATCACATCGCTGGCAGCGTAGTTTAACTGGTCATCGGTTAATCGATTGCTACCCCAGTCCGATGACGTAATCTGCTTATCCAGGGTCTCTCCGGTGAATTCACGAACTACTTCCTTGAGTCCGTGCCGGTCTGTGTAGGTGCGCCCCAGGCGACTGGCAATCTTGGTGCAGAATACATTCTTAATCTGGATGTTAGTTCGCATGCGCAAAAACAGACAATCCAGCCTGGCAAAATGAAAAATCTTTTGAATGGATGGATTCTCGAAAAGCTCGCGAATGCGATCCGGTGGAGAGGATTCATCTACCTGCACCAGTGCGCAGGTCCCATCCTCGGAAGCCACTTGAATGAGGCAGAGTCGATCCCTCCACGGATTCAGGCCCATCATTTCGCAGTCTACGCCCAGTTCGGTCTGCTTCTTTAGCGCTTCATAGAGATCGTCCGGAAGATCCTTTTGTACCAGGCGAGCACGGCTCATACTCCATAATGAGTACTACCTGGTGGGGGTCAATTGGAATCGTTGGACACAGACTTTGTTGCATTGCATCCGAAAGCTACGACTGCGGTAGCCCGGGGCCTGGATTTCTGCGTAAAGAGTCTCATCCGGGACTAAAAAGACATGGATCTTTCCGTTTTGGTCAGCGCGAGGCCAGTTTTCCTGCTCAAACCAGGTTCTGGAGTTCAACACCAATCGGGCTTCTGGCAAGGGACGGCCGGATGGGTCCGTAATCTCCAGTTCCAGTCTGGGCCCGGACTTCAGGTTTTCAAGGGAGGCCAGAGAAACAGGCCGCATTCCGGCGATGGATTTCAGGGCATTTTCCCAGGAGGGAGTGGACATAGATCCCTCTACAATCAAAGCCATGGTGCCCAGTTCATGGTACAACCAGTCCTGATCTGTTCCATCCACGGAATACAATTTCCTGGCAGCTTCGTACTGTCTTGTAGTACGGTAGCTGATTCCGTGGCGTGCGATAGTTGAAGCAAAGTATTTCGCCGGATCCGGATACGGGTTGGATGCTCCATCCGCTGTGTAGGGGAAGAGCACCCTGGTTGCGTAGGTATGAAAGGAAAAGGACATGAGAAACCGGTGCTTCCTGGCCAGGTCCATCATGGCTCTGGTTTCCGGCTCCGATCCAGGTTCTGGACCCCGATACTTATAGGACGCGGCCGATCCGCTGGATGCCAGGTTGTTCCAGGATTTCCAGTAGAACGGATAGTTGCGATTTAGATCCACTCCGTTGGCATTCTTTCGTCCCATGTATCCACTGTGGTTCCAGAATCGATGAAGACCATCCGGGTTGACCATAGGAATAATCCAGACCACGAAATTGTTCAGTATGTAGTCCCTTAGATCCGTTGGCATGTAGATGGAATGAGGATAGCAGGATTCATTCAACAATAGGCAGGCTACATCCAGGGAGTAATCGATGCTCAGAACTTCCATCCCATGATGCCCTGAATTGAACATAAGAGATTTCTTCGCAGGACTGTAATTTCGACTGATCCTCAAAGCATATATGGGGCGGTCCTGCACCGATGTGCCGATGCGAACTCGCTGAGCCAGAGTGGGATGCTGCCGCGCAAGATGGTTCAGGATTCGCTCCAGGATTTCATTATCCTTGTAGCCGTTCATCCAGTCCCGGAATTGCCTGGAGCGTTTCCTGGCTTTCAGTCCTGGATCTACCCATAGAAAAGGGCCTCCGCTGAGAATGGCAAAACCGTTCTTGCGAAAGAATTGCTGATCTTCTTTGCGAACTTTGTAAATCTTTTCTGCACCATTGTCCTGTGCCAGCATCATGGGAGGTGCATCCCCCATCCGTTGCAGGCGCAGCACCTGACCCCGGGAGCCGCGAACAAATACAAAATGATCAAACCAGTGAACGTAGTCTGGCTCGTAACCCATGCTGTATCGAGGATCATCGCTGGAACCGTTAAACCAGGATTGTGCAGTCCAGTCCGGGATCCAATCGCTGAAATGAAAATCCCAACCGCTGCTTTCTGTCAGGCTTCTACATCCGCCAGCCAGCAGAAATACCAATAGAGTCATCAAAAAGAAAAACCCGGCAGAGCCGGGAAGCTGGGGAGTAGTGTTTGAAATGGATCGCCCGGGGGAGGGCGATCCAGGGAGAGAGTTTTGCGGCATTAATCCACCGACTTTTCAGATGCGGGCCCTTTCTGCAAGTAGGCAAGCCTCTGCTCTTCAGAAATCTGAGAGAAGGCAATCTCTTGCTCGGTGCGAGCCTTTCTATAGTGGCGACGGATTTTGATCCAGTATCGCTCGATGTAATACCCTCTGGAAACGTTTCCTGGACCGGCATTGTAGGAGAGAGCAACCAGTCTTGGATCCTTCATTTCCTCAAAGAGGAAGTTCAGATAGGTAACGCCCAGACGAACATTCAGATCGGTGTCATGAAGTTGATTTAGATCGGCGCCGGTGTTGTATTTTACATTCATCCAGCGCACGGTATCATACATAAGCTGCATATATCCGCGAGCATTGGCGCTGGATACAGCATACTTCTTAAAAGTGGATTCAGTTTCGATGAAGGCTGTTACCAGCAATTCAGGCTCTACAGGCTCTCCATCGATTTTTGCGCTTTCCGGTATACGGAGGTTGCGAGAATGCTTCATTATGGCCCGTGCCAGAGCATCGCTTTCGGCGGGTTCTACGGCCGGGTTGTATTTTTGAATGTAATCCGCAAGAAACGCATAATGGGGATCTTCTACAGAAATGGCATCCGCTTCGGATCCTCTGGTATCCAGGTGGCGTCCCACAACAAAGGCTACAATGAGCAGGGGAGCTGTAATCATAAGTCTAATCTTCGGGCTTTTCATATTGGCCTCCTGACCTGGTATGGTGCGTTGCACCACTGTCTGGTCAGATTTTTTTGCGGCGCACTACGGTCCAGTACTTTTTGTATCGGTTTATTGGCCTGCATGTTGAGCCTTTCCGGGCCCCTGTTTTCCGAAAATGAGCCGGATTGGCGGCCAAAACCCGGTTTGAAGGAAGAATTTGGCATCTCAGCCAGGAATTCCGGGCCCCATCTCGGAACTGGCGAAACGGAAAAAAAAATCCAGGATTCCGAAAAATCGGGAATTTCACGGATAAATCCGGGGATCTGGCCGGTGGATTCCGAGGAATCGGCCTCAGTTGAGGCGGAGCAGCGCAAAAATCCATCCCGGGAATATGCCTGGACCGGATTGCCCTACTGGGATCCCGGTCAAGGAAGTGGGTTTCAGCCTCTGTATTCCTTTCAGGCACTGGGAGCGTCCGATGCCGGGGGAACGGAAAAGCCGTTTCACAGAGCCTCCGGCAGCCGGGGGGAGCTAATTCTGGGAGGGGATTATGCTTCCCGGGAATTTGGCGTTCTGATTCTGGGAGCGGCCCTGGGGCAGGACAGTCTGGTATCCAGACAATCCCAGGGGGGCCTTTATACAGGGATGTTCTGGATGGGCTCTCCCTCCATTTCCTGGCCTCGGCCTGGTGAGGATTCGTTCTGGCTAAGGGCCGGCTATCAGCCCATGGAGTCCGATTCTCTGGGTTTGCTCTATAGTGTGCGTGCCCCGGCTGTGAGCGCCGGGCAGCAATTTCGACTGGGGTCCGGGCCCCTTATGGGCTTTCAGCTACATGCACTGGATCTGTCCGATTCCCATCCGTATTATTCTACCTCACAGAGAACCGGCGAGGCACGTTACTATGGAGGAGAGTTATCTTTTTTTTATGCAGGATGGCTTCTGGAGTTCAGCTACGGAAATTACAGGCTGAATGGGCGCAGTGCTCGGGCCGAAGGCCGATGGCAGGATCTGATTCTCTGGGAGGGTCAAAGTGCATTGCCAGCCCAGTACGTGCATTACTCGGGGCTGGCCCTGGGCTATTCAGGAGATACCTGGAACCTGGATCTGCAATTCTACAGATCCCACGGTCAGCAATCCGCCAGAACTGCCTACGGAGGAGAGGAGTTCCTGTCTCGCAAAACCATTCGAGGATGGATGGCTGCAGGACAGCTTATCTGGAATTTTATTCCGGAGCACAATCTGGGGCTATCCGGGCTGGGTAGTTCCAGGCAGAGAAAGGATGCCGAGGATTTTCATGGCTTTGCTCCTTTGAGCCCGGTGCCACGGCTCCTGGGAGGCATTGGCTCCATTCTGATTTCTGCTCGTCCTCCTTTTGATCAAAGTCATCCGCTTTCGAATAGAAGGTTCTACGATTCCTTTCCCTCTTCGCACAGAAGCGAAAATGGACGAAATGTAAACGAAGGAGTTGTGGAGCATGATTTGCTGGTTCCGGATCATGCCAATCGAGGGATTCGCATGGGTGGACTTTCCTGGGAACACCTGGTCTTTTCCAGATGGTCCGTTGAAGGATATCTGTCTGTTTATTTGAATCGGGCTGAATTCAAGGAAGCCCAGGGGACGGAAGGTGTTCTGGTGCTGGATCTGCATCTGGATAACATGAACCTTACATTTAGTGCAGCAGGTGCTTACATCAGTCCCTCTGCCGAGACGCCGGACCCTTATACCGGGTTCATACCTTCTGCAAAAAGAAGATATTTTTCCAGGTACGCATTCTACTTTATACTACCGCTTTCGTAAGAAAAACAAGAACGAAGCCCATCCGGCCTATGTCTAAAAACGGTCTGGAAGCAACCGGGCCACAACAGGAGTCTAGAATGAGAAATCGAAACTACTTATCTATGAAACTGGTTCCGGCACTCTGCCTGGCGCTGGTCTTTTCTATCGCTTCCGCGCATGCAGAATCTGTTCAGGAGCGTTTTACCCTGGACCGGGCCCGCAGCTCTATCGAATTTTTCGTAGATGCAAAGCTTGTGGATGTAAAAGGTTCCTTTCGCAGTTTTCGTCTGGATCAGTTTTCTTTCGACGGAAGCAATCCCGAGTCCCTGAAAGGTGGCCTGGTTATCTGGCCTGCTTCCGTTTTTACCAGGGATAAGGACAGGGATGAGCATCTAAGGCAGGATGATTTTTTCTGGGTGGAGAAATATCCTACTTCAAAAATCACGCTTCAAAAGGTTCAGAAGAGATCTGATGGTCTATATGACTTTGTGTTTAACATGCAAATTCGCGACAAAGTCAAGCAGTACACAGTTCCAACGAAGGTGGCCAATGTCAATGACCATGTATACGTAGAAGGTAGCTTCTTTGTGGATCGTAGCGATTTTGATCTAAACGGTGAACATATTGCCAATCTGGTAATGAATAACCAGGTAGAATTGAAATACATCATCGCTTTAAAAGATAATTCAAAATAAGATCAGACGGCAGGGTCTTCGGGATACGCCAAGCCCCTGCCGGCGTCGATTTATCGGGACGGACCTCTATCTGGCTCTCGCTGAAGGCAACAGCCCCTTTAATTCTCGTTAGTCCGGCGCAATCTCTTGCATGACAAACAGGATACAGCCATGTCTAGAAAAACAGAATCATATACCCCGCGCTCGTTTTCAGGAGCTCAATCATTCGGTGTTAGAGCTCGTTTCCGCTTCTGGCCAGGCAGGATCCTCGCATCTGTAATCATTATTTCACTTTTTTCCCTGAAGGTAGATGGTGCGCCGGTAGGGGAAAAATCTTCTATCGCAGTCCATTCACTTACCGTGGAGGGCGGCGCGGACCTCGCCTACCTGGGTCTGGATGCATCCGGACAGCCAATCTATGCCACCGTCAGCTATGCCGATGGAAACCTTCAATATTACACTGTGGCCTCCGATGGACTCCAGGGCGAAGGAATGCGCATCGACTATTATCAGGGCAAGGATCTGGGAAAGCGCATCGTAAGCGAAACCAGATCCTCAATCAATATGCCCATAGGAAATGGCAGTCCCCATGAGCAGGTGCCCCGGGATGACTTCAGCTTGCGGGCCTACGGTGTTCTAAAGGTAAATCGTAGCGGAACCTATACATTTATTACCAGAAGTGATGATGGAGTGCGATTGTACATAAATGGTCGCCGAATCATCGACGAATGGAGAGGGATGGGAACTACAGAGTTTCGCTCATCGGTGAATCTGGTGGCCGGGCAGAGTTACAAAATTCAGCTGGATTATTTTGAGCAGGGCGGCCCCGGGCATCTGGAATTGCTCTGGCAACGACCCGGAAGTGAAACACCTTCGCATTTAAGCAAAACAGGCACACTGAGCTCTACAGCACTCCTGGTGCGAGAGGAAGAAGGTATACAGGAATCCTGGCAGGCAGAGTACTTCAAAGGGCGAAACTTTGAACAGAGCAAGCTCAAAAGATCCGAAGCCTTTATAGATCATGACTTTAATAAGTCTTCGGCTGCGCCCTCGGTACCGCGAGAAAACTTCTCTGCTCGGTGGACTGGCCGGCTGAAGATAAAAACTCCAGGGGAATACACATTCTATACTACAAGCGATGACGGAGTTCGACTCTATATAAACGGACAGCTAATAATTGATGAGTGGAGGGGCATGGCTCCCACAGAACACTCCGGAACCGTACAGCTACAGTCCGATGCCGATGTTCTACTGGAATATTTTCAGGGAGGAGGCGGAGCCAGTATTCAGCTGGAATGGCAGGGGCCTGATTCATCGCGGAGAATGCTGGGGCCGGCCGGTGGGTTTCGCGCCATCAATCTGGAAGCACCGCCCTTTTCTCGCAGAGTATTCAGCGTTAAACCATCCAACGGCGATTTAAGTCGCAATCGTCCACTTTCTCTGGCTGTTCTGGCCGGCGGGATTCAATCAGATATTACAATGCTTGAAATTGCTCCGGACGGTTCTGTGCGAAGAACCGGGCCCATTAGTGGGCCATCCGAAATGCAGGCTTCTCTGCATACTTCTGGTTTGATTTTTTTCGATGGAGAAGATATTCGTATACAGCCCCTATCCGGCGCTCAAGCGGGCCAGTCTGTGCCGGATCGAGTCATTCTATCGGAGATACCTGTGAGTATCTGTTCTTCCGGCTCCATCATAACGCACCAGGACATCGTTACTGCGGATGCAAACCTGAATTCTGTGAAAAGGCACTCCCTGGAAGATATCCTAAGATCAGGGGATTCCGATGAGCAGAGTGGGCCGGTGGCCGCTGCATGCTCGGTAAATAAATTCTGGGTAATGACCGGCGATAGTTTCTATAGTCTTACTTTTTCGGGACAGAAGTGGAGTAGCCAGGTAGTGGAATTGCCCCCGGAGATTTTACAGGCTCAGTTCGGTAATCTTCGTGGACTGCAGATTCTTTCGGATGGGCCTCCGATGTTCGCATATGGAAAGTATGTGTTTCGATGGAAGGGCAAGCTGGAAATACTCTTTGAAGGTCAGGGAGAGCTATCCTGCGTCTCTGGACCGCAAATGGTATGTCTGGATAGTGATGCTGGCCGTATCTGGCAGCTGCGACTATAGCGTCTCTGTCATCCAGCGGGCAATCCGGGAATGGGCGAAAACGATTTCGACCAGAAAATGATCTACTGGCAAGGGTTACCAGCTACCCGAAGCTCCTCCGCCTCCGAAACTTCCTCCTCCGCCGGAGAAGCTACTGGATGAGCTAAACCCTGAACTGAAGCTGGAACTGGAGCCGGAATAGGAACTGCCGGAGGAGCTGAAGGAACCTGAACTTGAACCGGAGCCACCCCCGGCCTGGGCCGCGGTCATTACGGTTCCAAAAATACCGATGAAGAATGAAATTATGCCGGAAGCGAACAGGCCAAAGGCCCAGTTGTCGCTGGCCAAATAGACAAAGTACGCCACCAGCGCAGCTATAATGAAGTTGGTAATGGCCAGCCATCGACCAACAAGCAACGGCACCAGAACACCCACCAGGGTGAATATTCCGCCTATCAGAGAGAATACCGAAAACAGGATGAGCTCGTCTTCTGATTTCTGCACTGGTTCAGGCAACTCTTCGCCTCGGATAATCTTATCCAGTGTGGTTACGGCATCCTCGATACCTGCGGCAAAATTCCCGGCTCGAAAGGCCGGAACGATTCTGTCCTGGATAATGCGATTGGCCACTGCGTCTGGAATGGCTCCTTCCAGGCCATAGCCTACTTCGATGCGCACCTTTCTGTCGTCTCTGGCAACAATGAGCACAACACCATCATCCACGTCTTTGCGGCCCACTGCAAGAGTTTCGGCGACACGAATTCCATATTCTTCGATGGACTCTGCGCCTGTAGTGGGAATAATGATTACAACTACCTGGGCCCCTTTCTCCTCTTCCAGCTTCTTGAGTGTCTGATTCAGTTGGGCCCGGGTATCTGCTTCCAGCATGTTCACCGAATCGTAAACATGCTCTGTTACCTCCGGCACAGGCAGGGGCTCGGCCATAAGCGTAGATGATGCGGCCCAGCTCAATGCTATCAGAAGTAGCAGTCCGGCGAAAAATCGCCCTATGCCGCTTCCAATACAACCCGCTCGGCTCCGTCTTTGCTCACCTGGATCTATTCTGGTTTCTATTGCGGGCCGAATCATCATATCTGAATGCTAGTTCTTTCGGTGGAATTGCAATTAATTTTCGGCTTCATTCTGGCCTCCATTGTTCCGGTGTCTTCTCTTCTATTATAGAGGCCATTTCCAGGGCTCCGTTCAAGAGCCCCTCAAAGTAGCGACCACGAATAAAGCTGGGCATCATGAAGCTATCGATGACTGTCTGAGCCATATCGTTGGTGAAAAATGTATTGGTTCCGTATCCCAGCTCGATTCGAACTCTTCTGTCCTGTATGGCCAGAACAATGGCCGATCCATCGTCATAGCCAGCCCGGCCAATTTTCCATGCCTGCATAACAGCCAGGGAATAATCCTCAATGGACCTCTCCCCCGTAGTAGGCACGATCAATATTACCAGTTGTGCGCCAGTCCTTTCCTCCAGTATTCTGGAGATTTCGCTGAGCTCTTCGATTTCATCCGAGGAAAGCAATCCTGCATAATCGTTTATCCGTCCCTTTAGCTCCGGAATTTCTGAAGATATCCAGACTTCCGTCTGAACAGACTGCATTGACCTATTGCAGGACGATAGGCCAGGCAGAAGCAGGACGGATACGATGATAAGCGAAGTAAGACGCAGCCAATGAGAAGGGGCAGGGTTCAGATTAATAGGAGAGCGCACCGGGTTATCTTTACTATCGATCGAGCAATTGGATAGAAGATTTTTTGCATATCAGGAATCCCCCATAAAGGGTGATGCAAAATGAGCCGGATCTGGATTCGAATCCAGGTCTGATACCCACAGAGCAATCGCAAGGATTAGCAGGCAATATCTGGAGATAGCAAGCATACGATGGACGGAGTCAGTCCACGTTTCATCCTCTGAGCATGGATTCAATGATCTTCGCACTTCTGGGCACCAGAGGGAAGGGACGGCCACTACCTGTTGTAAGGGTTTGCTCTGGATCCAGTCCGGCGGCCCGGTATAACGTGGCGGTCACGTCCCGCACATGATAGGCCTGGTCTTCTCTGGCCGGTCTTTGTGCTTTCTTATCGCTTTCTCCAAATACAGCTCCGCGGGGCACCGGTCCTCCTCCCATCAAGCTGGTCCATACTCTGGGAAAATGATCCCTGCCATCTCGTTCACCTACCACAGGAGTTCTTCCAAACTCGCTGGAAAGATAGAACATGGTTTGATCCAGAAGTCCACTACCCGCCAGATCTTCGATCAGAGCCGCGATGGCCGGATCCGCTTCCTTCATGATGTCTGCGATCTTGGCACGGTTATTGTTATGTGTATCCCAGCCACCAATGGTAATCTGAATAAAGGGCACCTCGGCCTGGGCCAATCGTCGGGCCATGAGCATGGATTTTCCTGCCCAGGTCTCTCCGTATCTCCGCCGATTTACTGCACTTTCTTTACTCAAGTCAAAGGTCACCAGTTGATCGCTGTTCATGAATTCCAGAGCGGAATCGAACATACCGCGCCAGACCTGAACCTGCGATGCCTGCGAGCGGCTTTCAAAACCATCATTTAATAGATTCAAAAACTGCTCTCTTCGCTTCAGTCTTTCTTCAGTGATTCGCCCGGCCGCCGGAGTCAAATTGTTGATAGGCCGATCTACGTTTCCAATGTGAAACGAAGAAAATCGTATGGGAAGGAAGCCATGACGTCCAATGACACCGCCTCTCTGGCCCAGGGTTACAACGGATGGAAAGTATGGACCCTTGTAGTCCTTTTTCTTCGCATAGGCTACGGTACATCCCCAGGACGGGATATCGGGAAATCCTGCCGATTCCGTCATTCGATAGCCAGTATTCAAAAGCTTTTGTGCGAATCCATGGTCTCCATCTTCAGACCAGGTAGAACGAATCATACTCAGATGCTTGAGCTGAGCTGCGGTCTTGCGAAAGGGCTCTCCAATCTGTATCCCTTTAATAGATGAATTTACAGTTCCAAAAGCACTCTGATTGCTTCTGGGATCCAGGGTATCCACATGGCTCATTCCGCCAGCCATGTTAATGAAAATGACGCTCTTTACTTTGCTCGGAAGAACAATGTCATAGGGATCATCATCCCATTCTGGCATTTCTTCTGCGCCCAGCCGCCCGGTAAGTCCCAGACTTTTCGCCAGGGCATCTGCTGCTCCGTTGGCCAGACCCAGTCCGGCCAGAAAGCCTGCGGTCTTTCGTAAAAAATTCTTTCGACTCAGGCCAGGGGAGTGGCCCTCCGGAAGGCCTTCTGGAATTGCCAATGGAGATTCCTGTTCGCTGGAAGTATTGGATCGATGCTTTCCCATAATAATGCTCCCCTGAGACGATGCGGTCTCAGTTAATATGAATAAACTCCTGGCTGTTAAATATACTCCAGATTAGATCCTGAAGCGCTTCCTGGTTGAATCTATCCTTTCTATTGCCTGCCAGATCGGTAGTAGTGAGTGTCTGGATTCTCTGCCATTCTGCATCGCTCATCCTTCTTGAAAGAAGACTTCTAAAAATGGCATTGGCTGCATCCTGGATGTTTCCTTCTTTCTGATAATACTGATGAATGTAGGATCCTTTTCGCGCAAAATTCTGAGCCAGTCGGTTGGTAAGCCTTCCATTCAATAACGTAAGCACCTGCTCAATAGTGGGGGCCATTTCGTCATCTGCGATATCGATTCTCGGTCCGGCACCAAATACAGCCAGAAATGAGTTATATCGCACCGGACGTTCCACTTCTGCTGCGCTGGAAAAATCCCTTTGATTTGGCGAAGGAGACTTCAGGGCACCCAGACCCTTCAGGTTGATTTTAGAAAGATCTGGAATGCTGGAAGCCAGCGCAATCCTTCGTTCCCGAATATCGGAAATGGTCATGGCAAAGGAACCTTTGATCAGCGAATTCATAAGCTGATCCGCATCCATTCTCTGCGCCTGGAAGTAGCGAATGGTGGAAGATGCATCCCTGGAGTCTTTAACGGGCATGGATCTGGCGTAGGCTCGGGAGCTAACTATGTACAGAATGAGGTCTTTGATTCTGTAGTCTTGCTGCACAAACACCTGGTCCAGATGATTTAAAATCTCTTCGCCCTGGATTTCTGTACTATCGTTCCAGTCATCCATGGGAGTAAAGAAGCTCCAGCCCATGAGTCGAGTCCAGATTCGATTGATCAAAACCTTGCGGAATCTGTCATTTCTGCGGTCTGTAAACCACTGAGCCAGAATGGTCCGGCGATCCACTCCTTCTTTAAGAGTGGCCGTTTTTCCATCGGGATAAACCGGTTGGACCAGATCTCCACCGGGCTCATCGTCACTTATGGGAAATCGCAGGCCCAGTTCCGGTACTCGAAAAACAGCGTCATACTTGAGTTCGGTGCCCTGACGATGGGCTTTCTTCTGCTGCTGATTCAGCTTATTCCAGTAATCTCTGTAGAACTTCTGCCAGGCGTTTTGATACTGCTTCTGGGATTCCGTGGGGAGATTCTCTACTTCATTTCTGGGCACATACTTTAGACCGGTGATGCCTTCGAACTTCTTGTCATACTGGTCCGTGGTATACTGCTGGGAAAAGAAAGCTGCAAGTCCGTAATAATCTCTTTTGGTGTAGCCTTTGTAGAACGGATGATCATGACATCTAGCGCATTCCAGTCTTTTACCGTGGAACAATCGTCCGGTATATTCTGCCAGTTGTAAAGGATCGCCTCCATCGCGGACTATGAAATTCACTGCTGGATTCTCCTCCGGCGATCCCGATGCCGTTAACATTTCCGTAACCAGAACATCATAAGGTTTGTTCTGATGCATGGATTGACTTAAGTAGTTATAGAAGCTGGCATATTTCAGATCTCTTCCTTCTGTTTGCTCTCGAAAGAGGGAGCCGAAATAGGTGCCCCAGTATTGTGCGAATTCAGGGCTTCGCAGAAAGGCCACAGCATAGTTGATGCGAGCCATCTGCTCATCCCCCTGATAGGAGTCAAAGTGCTCCAGCTCTTGAATTGAAGGAATGGTTCCTCGTAGATGCAGCGAAAGTCTTCGAAGCGCAACACCTGGATCAGAAGGCTGGAGCTTTACATCTGCCAGATCTTCGTAGAGTTCATCCAGTTTATCCGGCTGGAGAGGAGCTGATGCGGCCGGAGAGGCCGGGATGATCAGAGCCAAGGAGTAGAGCAGCAATGCTGCCGTTGCAGGTAATATTGTTCTTTTCATAGGACATCCGTACATTTCATTTCGGATTCGCACCATTGTTGGACGACCCTGGATTGAAGGCGGGTTCGAAAAATGCATCGCTCTATTCATGTCTCAGGTTTTCCGGGTTCATCTTTTTTTGAATAAAGACTAAAAAAGCCCTGTTCGCATCTTCTCTGGCATGTCACTTCATGTAAAGTCAGGCCATGGCCAGAAGATACCTCTCGTATCAATAGCATTGCCTGGACTGACAGGCCTCGATGCAGCTTTGTTTGTTCCATTGCGGAGACGGTTCCTGGAAAGGCTGATTCCTGTTCAAATCTGAATTGATACCCTGACCGGAAAGAGAGCTGCAGTTTCGCATACACCGGTTACGTTCCGCCATGCATTCGGATGCACTCATACTTGATCCAGAGCTGGAGCACTGAACGAGGAGGGCCAAGAGAGGGACCAGAATTATATATCGCATTTACCGAGGAGGCATAAGATGCGAAGGCAGGTCAACCTGAAAGCATACTGAATTAGATGCATCCATCTGCAATATTTACCTTCAGTCGCCAGAGCATACGGAGAAATCGGGGGAACCTGTGAAATCGGGGGAACCTGTGAAATCGGGGGAACCTGTGAAATCGGGGCAACTTGTGAAACCGAACTGGGCTTTACATTAGCGATGCCGGTGCACTGTTCAGACTCAGGTCGGCCAGACTGGAATGAGTCGGTAGAATTCATGGGAAAGTTGAATGTTTCCTTCATGTATGCAATTTAGATGTGCGGAGCTATCCATCTGAAGAAGCTCAATTCGACTGCTGGATTTCTGGATCCTGGTATCCATGACAAATCGCTTCTGTAGCAAATCCACCAGAGGCTCTTTTCTAAATCCCCAGCGAGCGATTACAAAGTGCAGATCTTCGAATCTTCGCAGGATAGATTCTATCTTCTGAGGTTTTACCTGGCCGGCCTCTGCCCAGAAAACAGGGCGCAGGTTGCTTTCATCCAGGGCCACCACATCCGGTTTGTAGCGGTCTCCAATGGACCTTTCTACCATGAGATTCGGGTATTGGTCCAGATACAGAGACCATACAAATGCCTTCAGAAAGACATGCTCGGAGGATTCCAGGGGTTTCTTGATGAGATGGAGTTTCCGGGATCTGCACCGAAAAACCCATTTTCGTCGCAATTCCAGGCTTTCCTTTTCCATGCTTCTTTTGTTGACTCCGATGTCAAAGTTACCAGTTTTGCTAACTATGGCAGTAAGCAAAGACCTTGTAGGTAAGAAATTAAATCCCTATACATTCACAGTGGAGCGGGGCAAGGTAAAGGAATTTTGTAGAGCGATCGGCGAGACCAATCCTGTATTTCTGGATCCGGCCAAAGCAAAAGAGGCTGGCTTCGAGGATACTCCCATTCCTCCTACCTTCCAGACCGCATTTCAATTCTGGGGCTATCCAGAAATCTTCGACGATATGGGCAATATGGGCATCGACGTTCAGCGACTGCTTCATATGAAAGAAGAATACAAATATCTGAAACCCATTTATCCAGGCACCGAGATACATGCCCAGGGTGAGGTCATCGATGTAAAGACCGGAAAAATGGATATGGTCACTTTTAAAACAACTTATGCCAACAAATCCGGCGAAGCTTTGCTGGAAGCGGAAATGGCCATTGTAATCCGACCGGAGGATAGCTGATCCGAAATTCGCATTGCTTCTATGGACAATCCATCCAGGGCTGGATCAGGCATCGAGATCTGATGCAAGCACCAGTTCTTACGCAAGCGCCGACTCTGACGCAGGCGGTGGCTGACCTGGATACAGGATCATTCAAAGAGAAAGCAATCGACAGGGAAGCGAAAGGAGTAATAATATGAAGCGAATTAAATTAAGCGACTACAAGCAGGGAGATGAAATCCCGGAGCTGAAAACCAACCCCATTCATCATATGGATCTGGTGCGATATGCTGGCGCCAGCGGAGACTTCAATCCCATTCATACAGATCCAGTATTTGCCGAAAAGGTAGGCCTGGGTGGAACCATTGCCCATGGAATGTATGTTATGGCACTGATTGGTCGATGCGTTACGAACTGGGTAACTCCGGCGCAATTGAACGCATTTGGTGTAAAATTCAAAGCGATGACCAAGCCAGGTCAGGCCATTACCTGTTCCGGCAAAGTGAAAAAGATCAAAGAAGACGAAAAGCTGATGACTGTATCTGTGCAGGCCTCTGACGAGAATGGTGAAGTCAAAGCCGCAGGAGATATAGTTATCGCCTGCGATTGATTTTTTCCGGGGGCGCCATGCACAGACATTCGCGCAACCCATGGCTATCGCATAAACAGCAAGCCCGCTTTCTGGAAATGTCCCGGGAAGCGGGTTTTGATTTATACGGGTTTACCTCTGCCAATATCTCTGAAGCAGACAGACAGAATCTTACTGAATTCGCACAGAAGAATCAATCCAACGATTTGCACTGGTTTAACCGGTATCTGAATCTAAGAACTCATCCTTCTGATATCCTGCCAGGCGCTTTGTCAGTGCTCATGTTGGGCACCATCTACAGGCATCCGGATATGGATGCAGCGCTTGAAAATGCGAAAGCCAGGATTTCCAGGTATGCGGCGGGCAAGGACTATCATCTGGTTCTTAGAAAGAAAGCTGCGAAACTTGCAGATGCTTTCTTTCTCGAGCATTCATCGCAACTGCCAGATCTAAAATACAGAGTAACCACTGATTCCGCTCCAGTGCCAGAAAAGATCCTGGCCCGAAATGCCGGTCTGGGCTGGCAGGGAAAAAACACAAACTTGATCCATCCGGAGAAAGGATCTTATTTCTTTCTTACAGCCGTTTTCTTTAATGCAGACCTGGAAATTCCGGCCCTGCATGAACCAGTGGAAGAAAAACAGCAAAATGAATATGGAGTACATAGAACGCATAGAGCAAATAGAGCGAAAGGTGCTCACGGGCCCAATAAATCGTATGGAGAGTATAGACCATCGGTAGAAGGGTCATCGGATGAATCGAATACAGGTGCTTCAGAAACGGATTCGCTATTCAGACCTGCGAATGTGGATCGTTGCGGCAGTTGTCGTCAATGCCTGGATGCCTGTCCCACCGGAGCTCTGGAGCCGTATCGCATTGAGGCAAACCGATGTCTATCTTACTGGACCATAGAAGCCAGGGAGGATATGCCTCCCGAAATAGCGCAGAATACGAAGCACTGGGTCTTTGGCTGCGATATTTGCCAGGAAGTATGTCCATATAATCGCGGACCAAAGGGCCGGCGGCAGGTTACTTCAGAACCTGACTTCTTTCCCAGAGCAGCGATAAAAAACTGGATACAGAATCCGGAAGATCCGGCGCATAGCACTGTCTGGGAGGCTCTGAGCATTTCTTCCGCTGTCAAAAGGCCAGGACAGGAGCGATTTCGCAGGAACTGGCAATCCGGTTCGAAACCCGACTAAGGCCTGCTGCCCAAACGGTAGCATCAAGAATGCCTGCGCTGGAGCAGCCGATCAATGGCTGGACATTTGTGTGAATCCAGACTACACTGGTATCATGGAGATGAAAAAAATCGGCAAATCCAATGTGCATGTAAGTCCTCTAACTTTTGGCGCATGGGCCATAGGTGGCTGGATGTGGGGAGGGGCCGAGGAAAAAGATGCTATTGATGCTATCCGGAAATCCCTGGATCTGGGAATCTCCACCATCGATACGGCTCCGGTCTATGGCTTTGGAAGGAGCGAAGAGATTGTAGGCAAGGCCCTGGATAAAACCCCCAGAGATAGCTATCAGCTGCTTACGAAATGTGGAATGAACTGGGAAACGGAAGAAGGGGAATACTTCTTTGATACCAACGACGAATCTGGCCGACCCATACGAATGCATAAGTTTGCAGGGAAAAACAGGGTGATTCAGGAATGCGAAGATAGTCTTCGCAGACTTAGAACGGATTACCTGGATCTATTTCAGCTTCACTGGCCGGATGCTACAACCGAAATAGGCGAAACCATGGAGGCCTTCGAAAAGCTGAGAGAGCAGGGAAAGATCCGGGCAGCCGGTGTCTGCAACTACTCGGCATCCCAGATGAAAGAAGCTTTGAAGAGCATTGATCTGGCCAGCAATCAAGTTCGCTACAGCATGGTATCCCAGGAAATTGAGGAAGATGTAGTACCCACAGCGGTAGAAGCAGGGATGAGTATTCTGCCTTACAGTCCCATGGAACGTGGTTTTCTCACCGGTAAGTTTCACTCTGGCTCCAGGTTTAATGCCGGAGATACAAGGGCCACCTCCAGATGGATGCAGTCAGAGAATATGCACAAGCTGGAAACTCTCCTGGAAAAGCTACGAGCTATAGCCGCAGAAAAGAATGCCACGGTTGCGCAGCTGGTACTGGCCTGGACTATGGGACGTCCTCAGGTCGCTACGGTTCTGGCCGGGGCCAGAAATCCGGCACAGATAGAAGAAAATGCATCTGCCCTATCATTGAAACTAGGTAGCGAAGAGCTGGAACAGATCGAAAACACTGTGTCCGAGCTGGGTCTTATCTAGATCGATAACTCGCCATCCACTGAGTAATCTATTGACCTGTCTGACGAAAGAACCTTTCAGCGGTACCTGTCCTGGGACAGGGTTAGTCTATCATTCTTATAGGATTTGTTCAGTTATAGAAATACAGGGATAATTCTTTTTCCTGGTCAAAACGGCCCGGGTTTTCTAATTGTATAGGAACCCCCTCTTTCGATTTTCGACATACAGGTCAGGTACAGTTATGAACATGATGGAAATCGCATTCCCCATTATCGTGGGACTGATTTTCCTGGAGATGATTCTGGGTTGGATCCAGCATCGTCCGTACTACAGGGTAAATGATACGGTGGCAGGCATCAGTACCGGTATCATGTTCATGCTGGTAGGTGTGCCCACCTTATTTGGAGCACTTATCGTTTATGACTGGATTGAACGAAACCTATCCTTGTTCTCACTTTTTGGCTGGCAGCCCATCCCTTTCGACGATCCGCTGATCTTTCAGTCTTCATTTCCGTTTGTTCAGATCAATGCAGTGCCTTTCATTTACTGGGTGGCTGTGTTTTTCGCAGTGGATTGTCTCTACTACTGGTTCCATCGTCTCTCTCATGAAATCAATTTCCTCTGGGGATCCCATGTAACCCATCATTCCAGCGAGCAATTTAATCTGGCTGTGTCCTTTCGAGGGGGGAGCTTCCAGAGGGTTTTCGAATACGCTTTCTTCTTACCTCTGGCCTTCCTGGGCGTGAACTGGTTCATGTTTCTGTTTGCGCACCGAGTATTGAAGCTCTATCAATTCTGGGTACACACAGCAGCGGTTCCTGAGCTCGGCTTTCTGGAGTACTTTATGGTCACTCCTTCCAATCACAGGGTTCACCACGGAAGGAATCCTCAGTACATAGACAAAAACCACGGTGGAATCTTTATCATCTGGGATCGAATGTTTGGCACCTATGAACCAGAAAGAGAAAAGATCAACTACGGAATTACGAATCAGCTCACGAGTTTCAATCCTCTGTGGATGACCTTCCATTATTATTCAGAGCTATGGCAAATGACCCTGGCCGCTAGATCCTGGAAGGATAAGATTAAAGTATGGTTTGCCAAACCTGGCTGGAAACCGGCTGACCTGGGCAGCAGCGAAATCGTCTATTCTGATCCGGATCGTCCCGATTATGATCCCCCTCTGCCGCGAAGGGTAAAGGTTTATGGAATCTTCCAATTTATGGCGCTGTCCGCGTTCGGTCTTCTGGCCTATAGCCTGGCTCACGATTCCGCTTTCGGAATCTTCCGGCTGATGATCCTCATTGGCTTTACTGTATACGGACTCACAAATGTAGGTGGTATTCTCGATAGCAAGGGCTGGGTATTTCCATCGGAGATGCTTCGTCTGGTGTTACTTCCCATGGCAGCCTTTCTGATTCATCTCAACGGATACCTGGAAGTTAATCTGCTGCTTTATCTCGTAGGATACAGTGCTGCCTCCCTTATCTGGCTAACCTTGCTTCGTCGCGCATTTACCGGCGAAGACGGTCCGGAAGCCACGGCCATGGCAGCCTGATCCTTCATTAGTCTGGCTGCGCTGCGATTCAAAAGATATCCAGAAAGCATTCAGAAAGAAATCCGCTACAGGACATCCGAATACCGGGATTTCGTTCAGGGCGCCTGGCTACGATGTAGCATTGATAATCAATTGTCGTCGGTTGAAGATTATCTTCGAAGCATGACCGGCGTCCTGGTTTTGGGCTGGCTACATAATGATGATTTTTTGATCCCTATTTTCAAAAACTGAGAAATAAAAAAATCCCGGCTTGTTATCCATACGGTCGTCTAAGCCCGTATGAAGCCACCGATCTGTACATTGTGCGGTTATGATTTCCGCCATGAGTGGGATGGAAATGAGGCCGGTGGTGGTCTGGTTCAATTCATGGACTACAGGCCCCTAACTGGAAATAAAGTGGGTCATCCCTCGGGACTGGGCTTCTTTTGTTCCAGACATCTTTCTCAGGCAAGAAGTCTACACCATTTATCTATGCAGGAAGCACTGAAGTTGATGCGTGAAGACACCACTCTTACCAGTCTTCGTTAGAGGCTCCGCTACCGAGTTCAGAAGGTAGTTTACCCTGCATGGAATCCGGGATTCTGGCCTATTTATTCAGAACTGCCCGGGTCTGCCAGAGCCCGCTCCCCGGGCTAGTTCCCTGCCTTGATCTTTTCCAGCTCCGCAGGCGAAGGAAAGATGCGATTCTGGTCCAGCAGGTAGTAGCTTAGATTCAGAAAGGCGCGGCTCTTGAGATAGTGCGCCGGACAGTGATTTGCCAGTTCTGGATCCGCTACATCGCATGGACCTGGACTCTCATGAGGCGGGTGGATGGTGTATGTCGTTCCCGGTCCTCCTTCCACGGATTGCACGTAAAACAGCGGCTCCTGGATCCATCCGAACAGGTTTCCATAGGCGAAATATGCGGAGCCTCCGTCAGACTTCATTAAATCTCGTCCGAATGATGTGAAATAGGTCTCCTTGCCGATGAATCCCAGGATAGTAGGAAATACATCCAGCTGTGATACAATCTCGTCTCGAATTCCTGGCTGAATCCTTCCAGGTGCATAGAGCAATAGAGGAACGTTTCTATCCTCGTAATAACTCAGATACCGATGGTGACTGTGATCGGATACGAATACGAAGATGGTGTTATTGAAGTAGGGAGCCTTTTTCGCTTCTTCCAGGAAATCGTGAATGGCCCAGTCTGCGTAATGATATACATTGAGATACTCATGGTCCTGCACCGTTTCATCGAATATGTTAAATCTCTCTTCCGGGGTATGATACGGATAGTGCGTTGTAACTGTGTGAACAGTGGCCAGAAAAGGCTGATCTGCGGGTAGCTTCTGCACTTCTTCATGTATGATTTGCAGAATCCTGCGATCGCTGAATCCCCAGCCTCCGGTGCCCTGCTTGAGGCCACGCTTTTCGATTTCCTCTTTGCCAATAAGATTGGTAAAACCCCAGTGGCTCATGATTGTTCTTTTGTTGTTAAAATCTAAATCGTTACCGGAAACGAAATAGGTTTTATATCCCAGACTTTGAGCAACCGTTCCCAGGCCAGAAAATCGATTTGTAATCTGCGGAGTTCTTACCGCGGTCAATCCAGGTCTATCCGGTACTCCGCCGGCCAGAGCCATCAATCCGTTGGTGGTTCGCCCTCCGGGCGCATAAAAATGGGTGAAGAATAATCCCTGTTTGAGCAACTCATTGAAATAGGGCGCTACTGTTTTTCCTTCTACTTTTCCATCTGTAATGGGTGAAATAAATTTTCCGGTCCATCCTTCCAGGATCACCACCATTATGTTCGGTGGTTGGCCTTCGCGACTACCTTCGAGCTTTCGTAGCAATGGATATTCATCGCTTACAAACCTGGCTCCGGGAAAATCGATGGCCTGACGCACTACATCTATGGCTGTATCCACTTCCATTTTATGTCTTTCCGGAATGGAAGTGCTTTTGAGGTCTACTATGGCCGTATAAACCCCATTCACTGCCAGGAGATTGATGAAATGATTCCGGGTAAATACGGCATCTGTGACTCGTAGCGGATTGGTCTGCACACCGCCGCGAATTCCCACAACTATAAGAACTATGGTGGCAAGGATAGCGATGAGCGGTTGCTTCCAGCTTCTGGCATCATGTTCATATGGAATCTTTTGAAGTAACCAGATCACCAGAGCTACAAAGCCAGTGGTAAGTGCCAGTCCGCCAATAACTGTAAATGGAGCGTTTTGCAATGCGGCGCCCAGAATGACAAATAACTCGGTGCCCAGAAATGCATACGCTTCATAACCAATATGTTTGTTCGCATTCTCGAAGTATATTACATCCGCGACCAGAATAATGACCTGAAAGAAGAGCACAAAGGGAGGAAGATAAACCCATAGAATGCGATAGAGAGAGTAGCGATTCAAATAATGTATCATGGCCAGAAGCATAAAAGGGCCCATGATAATGCAAACAGTGGAAATATCAAAACGAAGGCCAAGAAGAAAGGCCCAGAGAATATCGGTCCAGGGACTATCCCCGGAGCGATATGAGTATATGGCAAAAAAAAGGATTCGATAGGCCAGAAATAGACCCAGGCTAATCCCGATGTAAGTTAATATCAGTTTATAATTATAGGGGAGCCTCTTCCACATGGAATGAAGCTCCCATCGTCCTTCCAAGGGTCAAACGATTTGTGCATCAAGCGGACTTGAGTTTCTCGATGACCTTTTTCAGGCGGTCCGTGACTTCCTGGGCCAGAGCCAGAAGATCCGGATTGTTCACAGCCTTCATGGATTCCAGAGGGTTGATGGCGGCCACTTCTGTACCCCCTCCATCCTTCTCCTGAACGATCACGTTGCAGGGAAGCATCGTTCCAATCTTATCTTCTATGGTAAGCGCCTTATGGGCATAGGGTGGATTGCAGGCGCCCAGGATCCGGTACCGTCGAAAGTCCACATCCAGCTTTTCTTTTAGTTTATCTTTGATATCGATCTCGGAGATTATACCAAAACCCTCATCCTTCAGCGCTGCAGTTACGGTTTCAATAGCGCTGTCAAAATCTTGATTCAGATCTGCGGCAAAATAATAGCTCATTTTTAACTCCCTGGCACGTTTGCATCTACAGTAAAATACCGGGCAGGGGTATCGTCAATCCTTTCGGTCCTCAGCTGGAGATGGCCGGTCTGCGCTCTCTTTTATGGCCGGCTCTTCCTTTCTTGCATCTTCCGTAGACACCTCCGGTGCGTCATCACTTGCACTATCCTCTTCTTTCGCCAGATAGTACCAGGGAATGGTAATGGGTAGCAGCACCGTATCTGCAACAAAGCTGAAAGGAAGATCCACAATGCCTGCCATAAAAGCAATGAGTGCGATGCCACCACAATCCATGGGTGTGCCCATTATCTGAATCCCACCATAGATCAATACTATGTCGATTTCAGTGCCCCCGTAGATTGTGGGGTCATTGTCCGAAACATCGGTTATCAGTCGAAGTGTTGTGGCACAATGTAGATGGAGAACCAGGAAGATGGCCAGGGCAAGACTGGCCACAGTCCGTCGCAAGCGAGGTGCAGGCGAGAAACCTGCTTCTGCATTCTTTACAAATTTGGATTCAAATGATTTCATACCTGGTCCTATCGAGCTGTTTTTTATAGGTCTTAAAGTAGCTTCTGTCAAAGAGACTACGATTCAGGATTTTCCCTTTAAGAGAGACCATTTCTCCATGTCTCCACTTATACAATTCGCCGGTTTTCCTTTCGCGCATACGATTGTTGTGAATGGCGGAGCTTACCGTGCGAATGTTACCCAGTCGACGAAGATTTTCAAAGTCTGCAGCCTTCTCGGGATTCACGAACTTACACTCCATGAACCTTGTGAACAATATGGCATCATGAAAATACTCCGGAACGGTAATGGTGCCGCTTGCATGGCTGCGATCTACCAGTTCTCGAACGATATCTTTAAAAATAAAGAGCACTCTGGATCCAAGGCCGGGAAACTTCTGTCCCGGGTAGAGATTATCGCTACGTGCTCGAATGTTCTGTGTCAAAAACCAGTCAATGGATACCAGTCTCAGTGGTTCGGGTCCGATTACCGGATAGCCTCCCAGTTTTAGACGCAGAAAGAATAAGTCCTGATGATCGGCAGAATAAATATGAATCCTGTTATCTGCCAGTGATTCGGTTTCTATCGAAAGAGTCCACTTCCTGTATCCACGGTTTTCGATTTCTCGAATCAGTCCCAGTCTATGAATTAATTCCTGAACCTCTGATTCTTTAAGATGGCCCAGAAAAAGTTCCGGCCTATCCACCGATGCACTGAGGCCAAGTTCAGAAACATCGATGTCTTCCATAGGAATGGACTTTTCATCATCTGTGGGATTCATGCTTTAAGTTTTTGGCCAATTTCCTGGTTGACGATCCATGAAATTCCTTTGTATTTTTATCGGGTAAAATCTGTTTCATTTTGGTAGCTGTGTCCAGGATTGCCTATTTAACCTACGATCGAATTCATTATCCATTCCTGGGATACGCTGTGCTGTATCCGCTGGGGTACTATTTCCATAGATACTTTGAACCTTTCCAGATTGCAGACAACCTGATTTTTCGCATCGGAATAGGTGCCTATTGTGCGCTGTTGTTTTTCGCCTCCATGGTCCGGCCCGGCCGGAGAATTCTTCCTTTTGCAGTGGGTTTGCTGCATGTAGTCACTCTTCTATATTCTTTTATTCTTTGCCATTATAATGAACTTGGACTGAGTTATACTATCGGACTGACCTTGATTATTGCATCTACTATCTCAGCGAGCATGAACATTGGGTTTATTCGCGGCTATCTGGGTCTGGCTATTACAGCATCTCTAATGGTAACTCTCCTGGCGGCGGATGGTGCCCATTTAAATCCATATCTGTTCTTTCTGGCCACGGGAGCCATAGGGGTTTTTGCATACCAGTCCAGAAGAAGCGAACTGGATCTTCTGGACGAGCTGGAAGCCTCGAACCTGGAAAAGGCCGAGTTTCTGGCAACCATGAGTCATGAAGTCCGCAACTCACTGAATGGTATTATCCCTGTGCTGGATTTGCTGCAAAACGAGAAGGATGCGAAGCGAAGGGATGAGTTCGTTTCGCTCGCCAGGCGTTCCGGCCGGTTCCTGCTGGATTTGATCTCGGAAGTTCTTGACCTTTCCAAGATGGAGGCCGGGCGACTGGATTTGCAGAGCCAGCGATTCAGACCTTCGCATGTAGTGGAACTGGCCGTTCAGACATTTCTGGTGCAGGCCCAGGCCGCTGGCACTCAACTGACTCTGGAGCAAAATGGCAAAGATGCCTACTGTCTGGGAGATCCTACCAGAATCGGGCAGGTTCTGAACAATCTAATCAGTAACGCTGTTAAGTTCACCGACAGGGGAAAGGTTCATGTCATCGCCTCCTACGAAGTACAGGAAGATGAGCTCGAAATCTCTTTTGTTGTTCAAGACAGCGGATCCGGAATTCCCGAAGCGGAAAGGGAACTGGTGTTCGATCAATATAGCCAGGTGCACTCTGCCGGCTGGCGCCAGAAGGGTACCGGCCTTGGTCTGGCTTTGAGTCGCAAGCTGGCCAGGCGAATGGGAGGCGACATTACCGTAAACAGTGTATCCGGCGATTTCGCACGATCGGGTAGCAGGTTCGAATTTCGCTTCAACCTGCCTCTGGATCGAACGGGATCATCGGTAAGTCATCCTGGAGGCGATCTAGACCAGGGAAGAGCTCTGGTGGTAGATGATGATGCAGTGAGTAGAATCGTAATGCAGAATCTACTGGAAACCCTGGGGCTATCAGTGGAAGTCCTGGGCGATATAAAGGAGGTGAGAAATAGACTTGCTACAGAAAAATATGACTATGTATTTCTGGACCTGGAGATTGAGCAAGAATCTGGTATTGAGCTAAGACGTTCTCTTGGCACTGGCCACAGAGATGAGGCATTCTTTCTGGTTACGGCCCATTCTGGCGGTGAGATTCATGAAAGAGCCAGAGCAGCGGGATTCGATGCGGTCCTGAATAAGCCTCTGGATATGGAAATGCTACGTAGCTTTCTGGTCAGTGAGCAGGATGACGTTACCATTTCTGAGTCATAGGATAATCAGTCTTTGCCATCGTCGAAATAGCGGAACAGCAACAACAAAATAAAGCGAATCGAGCGAAATGTAATCACTCGCACTACTCCATTGGTCGTTCATTCTGGCCTGGCGCCATCGGCAGTACTTCCTGGCTGAAATTTCAGCGAATTTCCTGCGATTTAAAGATCAAGCAATCTGGCATGCAATCCGGCTTCCTGAAGCGCTTGCATGATTTGATCTCTGTGTTGTGAGTCCCGGGTTTCAATAGTCAAATCCAGATCTGCACTTTTGATCGAAAGTGCTGAAAACACTCGATGATGGGCCACATCTACAATATTGCCTTCGCAGTTGGCAATAAGAGCGCTAATACGAGCCAGCTCCCCCGGAACATCCGCAATCTCCAGGCGAATCCGAATCAATCGTCCATCTCGAGCCAGGCTTCGAAGCATTACAAAGGCCAGGATTCGCTCATCGATATTGCCTCCGCATAAAATTAGACCCACTCTCTTGCCCTTGAATCTCTTTGAGTTTGCCGGTGAAAGTAGCGCTGCCAGGGCTGCGGCCCCGGCTCCTTCCACTACAGTTTTTTCAATACTTGCCAGAAGCGCTACAGCCCGTTCGATCTCTCTTTCCGGAGCCAGCAAAACATCTGAAACATGCTCTCGGATAATCTGCATGGTCAATGTTCCCGGCGATTTGACTGCAATGCCTTCGGCGATGGTGGCCGCACCGGTGGGCTCTAGATTCTTGCTGTAATACTGATTGTATGCATGGGGGTAGGCATCGCTTTGAACGCCCAATATCTCAAGCTCTGGCTTAACTGCATGCGCAGCAATGGAGATGCCGGATATCAACCCACCCCCTCCAATGGGAACAACCAGCGCATCCAGATCCCGATTCGCTTCCAACATTTCCAGAGCAACAGTGCCCTGACCGGCGATGACCTTCGCATCGTCATAGGGATGGATGAGAACCAGGTTTTGCTCCTGAATTCTTTGCTGAGCCACCGCAAAGGACTCGTCCACGTTATCGCCGGACAGCTCCACTGTGGCGCCAAAGTTTCTGGTATGCTTTACCTTGTTCAAAGGAGTGTATCGCGGCATGATAATTGTTGCCGGGATGCCCAGTCGCTGGCAGTGGTAGGCAACTCCCTGGGCATGATTACCGGCAGACATTGCAACAACTCCCCGCCTTCGCTCTTCTGCCGTAAGGCTCAGCAGCTTATTTAAAGCTCCTCTTTCTTTGAAAGAAGCTGTAAACTGATGGTTCTCAAACTTAAGCCATACCTCGGCTCCACATAGCTCGGAAAGAGTACGTGAAATTTGAAACGGGGTATTAATGATGGCCCCCTTTAGATCGCGGGCGGCCTTCTGGATATCTTCAAAGGTAACCGTAGCTGAAGGATGATTCCTGGAATCCCTGTTCTTCATGGTTGGGCCATAAGCATGATTCTGTTCTGGAGCGTTAGAGGTAGCGATCCAGATCTGAATCGATCAAATCCATTTTAGCTTCTATTTCGGGAGGCCATTCTGGTAATTCATCGTCTTCCCAGTACCAGTCTCCCACCACGTTCAGGATGGGGTCTGTCTCCGAAAAAAGGGCCTTCTTCACGCCGATCTGCAGATCTTCCGTTTCCAGAGAGCGATACGCAACACTGGATCTGGCCAGAGGCGCAAGCACCGCTTCCTCTTCGGCAGCATTGACGGATGCGAAATAATCTTTGAATTTCTTTCCTGAAGCTTTCCATCCCTTTTTGTAATCTTCCTGCTCGGGGTACTTTCCTGAGCTTATAGCCTTTTGCGAAAGAATGGAAATTCCTCGAGCTGAATTGCTAACGAACATCCCATAACGCACACACTTGAAGCGATCGGGATGCTTGAGCGTAATCTGCTCCATTGTAATCTTCGTATAGATCATGGGGCCATAGAGCATCATCAACGGCTCCAGCCACATGAAGCCAGAAAACCAGAGCGCAATTTCCGGTGAAAGGGCTCCGGTGAGGCGAAGCATGGGAATTACGGAGAAATTAACGCTTTCTTGATACTCCTCCCTGTTTGCGTATTGTACGGGCTTGCCCACCGGGCCCCGGGCCGGTACATATACAATGGCACGAAGAGGACGCGTGATTTTTTGAATCACTGTATCGATGGATTTGGAATCGGTAAGATTTACATTGCCAATTGTCTCATCGGCTCCCTGCACAATTCCTTCCGAAGAGGTAGTGCTGATGATGTATGCCTCGGGATCCTCTTTTCGAATCGCCAGAATGGATTGCTGCCCCAGTACTGCATTTCCGCCAACAATTAGATAGTTCATGAATGTTCCTTGATGGATGCTGGTTTGCACTTTATGTTGGCGGGTTCTGCAAAGCAACCAATTGATGAAGTTCCGATTATAAACTCGACAGATAAAAGAACGAGTCCCATTGATGCACAAAGAAATTGATCCTGTGGGAGAGTGTATGAAAAACTGGAAGATCCTGACATCCATTGGAGCGACCCTGGTGGTCATCGTTTTGCTAACTGTAATCTCGATGCTGGCCCCCATAGGAAGTGGCTATTATGCAAAGTATCTTTGTTCGCAGCTATTTGTATCTGGGCGCGATGATGTTGAGCAGATTGTAGAAGAGGAAATAAGACCCACGAATCCTCTGTTTGGAATGGTAAGTCATGAGCTGGACTCGGAGAAAAAGACCGTCCGAGCGGTGACTCTGGGTGTATTCAGTCCCACACTTGCAGTGTACCGGCCAGAGGTGGGATGCACGCTTGCTGTAAAGATTACCCCCGATGAGCTAATGGAGCAGGTTCAAGGTCTTTCCTTTGATCGCTCCTCAGAAAACAAAGAATGGCCTCTGGGTAACCAGGCTTCCATTGCCGATGAAACATCCCTTGCTCTGGAATCGCTAGATCTCGCAAAAGATTTGAATCCACCAGTGATTTCTACTGATGGGATGAATCTAAATACAAGAAGACTGAACCAGGTCCTGGAGTGGGCCTTCAGCGAACCGGAAGAGGGCAGAAGGCAAACCCAGGCTGTGGTAATTGTCTATCGGGGTCGCCTTATCGCCGAGAAATACGCAGAGGGTTTCAATAAAGATACTCCGGTGCTGGGATGGTCCATGTCCAAGACGGCAACTGCCACACTTGCTGGAATGATGGTTCTGGATGGCAAACTGGACATTTCGCTGCCAGCGGATGTCCCCGAATGGGAGGATGATCCAGAGCGAAGCGCCATCACTACGAATGATTTGCTACATATGTCCTCGGGCCTGGACTTCTCAGAGGTTTATCAACCGTTTAACGATGCTCCCGAGATGCTCTATAACAGTGCCGATATGGCTGGATATGCTGCCAGTCAACCGCTGGCCTACGAGCCTGGTAGCCGATGGTACTATTCCAGTGGCGATACAAATCTTGTGGCGCGCATCTTGAGGGACCTTTCTGGAGGAAGCCTGGCTGATGTTCAGAGATATGCGCGAAATCGACTGTTCCATGAGCTGGAAATGAACACGGTGTATTTTGAGCCGGATCCCTCCGGAACTTTCGTAGGTTCCAGCTATATGTATGCATCGGCCCGGGATTGGGCACGCCTGGGCTTGCTTTTGCAGCAGGATGGAGTGTGGAACGGTAAACGCCTGCTTCCTGAAGGTTGGGTGGAATATTTGCGAACTCCGGCCGCAGATTCCGGCGGACAGTACGGTGCTCAGCTCTGGCTGAATGCAGGACGAGACAACGAAGAGCTAATTCCGGAAAGAAGGTTCAAGTCCCTTCCCAAAAACATGTTCTATATGTCCGGTTACAATGGACAGAACGTCATAATTTTACCGGATGAAGAGCTTATTGTAGTTCGTCTGGGCGTTACTCATAATCGCGAGAATTGGAACATTGAACGGCTGGTGGTAGGAACTCTGGAAGCTCTGGGTTTGCGAGAATACGCTCAGCCTGTGAACTGATTTAGAAACTCCAGGGTCTGCGAAGCGGCAGGCCCTGATGGAAGGAATGCTGGACAGCCTGATAGTGCTAAACACAGTGTGTCATGCATTTGTCTCATCTTTATAAAACAGTAAAAAGTCAATTCTTACAATCTGTTATAGATGCCCTGGAGAAAGGCATCATTAACAGCGAAACAGTGCGCATGTTGGTCGTTTCGCCTTCAGAAGACAGAAGTGCACTTGTTGTTCAGTTTAATGATGAGTTCGAGGACTATCTTTATTTAGAATATCTGGAGACAGATGCAATAGGCTATATCGATATCTCTGTATGGCTGGATGCATGCGATGCTCTGGAATCAGAGGAGCTGTCTCCTTTGAGTGCGTCCGAGTCCAAACAGCTGACACAAATCCGTCAGCGTCATCAAAAGGTGGATCCTGCCATTTCCATGGAAACCGTTCCGGAAGGATTATGGAGGCAGCGTCTGGAGCTGATTCGCGAATCCATGCTTGAGGAGGTTCGGGCAGGACTTCGCGCCGCGGCTATCGAACTGGCCGATCGGTTCGCACATGTAGTGCCGGTAGTCACCAAAAAGCTGCTCTTTGAAAACGAAGACCATAACGATACAGTGGCTTTCTGTCATGAGCTGGGGCAGGGGCCATTCTATAATGCCCTGGTGCATCTGCCTGATGTAACTCTGACCTACCCTTTCTTAAAATTCACCGATGATGGCTTTGTTCTGTTCTATCCTGAAGGAAGTATTCAGGAGGAGGATGATTCCGAAATTTCCAGCGCCACCAGCATTCAGGCCTCAGAGATGCGATTCGCACGTATGAGCGGGGATGGATCTGAATTCGTATTTAGGATGAAAGATCAATTTCAGGACTGGAGAATCGACGGAGGGCATATACATGAGGAATGGGGAGATTTCTCAGAGCAAGAGCTACTTAATGGTTTTCGAGCATTCCTGGATGATCATCCTGATCTGGAGCTGGATCTCCAGACTGTTCCCGATCCGGTAAACAACCGAAGAGAGTTTGAGCAATGGATGGATCGGTTGGTGGAGTTCAATCTAAAACTGGACTACGATCAATTTAGCACCATCCTGGATATGGGAGAAGAAGCGGTAGAGGCTGCACTTTCCATCATGCCAGACACATATTCCCAGAAAGACCGACTGAAGATTCGTCGTGCTCAAAGGGCTCTGGAAAGCGGAAACTTCCCCCGGGCTCTGGAATTGTTCCGTGGCATTCAGAACCTATCTTCGCATTATGATCCCGAAATGCTATACCTCTTTTCGGTGACAGGGGATGAAAAGTCCTACGAAGCCAAGTTAGCAGTCCTGGAAAATGAAGGAGCAATAAAAGGTGAAGTCAAACTGCCGGTCTGGCTGCACCGGGTGCGCAATAGTCTATCGGATGCGAAAGAGCTGGAGGCGCTGGAGAGTGAGCTAGCGGACTTCGTGGCAGAAAGGGATGGTTATAGAGATCAAAGCTATGGTCTGTTCAATCTGGCTCTGATCCTTGGTACTCAGGGTAAAACCGGTGAAGCCGTTGCCACTTTACGACGTGTAGACTTTACAGAGAGCTTTCTTGCTTCAATAGCAGATTCAGAATTATCTCGAATGTCGGATTTGCATGCTGCCTGGACACAGATGACATCCGAAAGAAAAGAAGCAGAATCCATCACTGAGGAACTGAATAAAGCTCCCAGACAGGTGGAGCTAGATGACAGGCGTAAGCCCACGGAAAGCGATTCAGATCTGGAATATGTATGTCAGTCCGAACTGGAAAACGAATCTAGAATGGACTGGGCCGATTTTCTGGCTCCCAATCGCTTGCTACGTGCCGGGGACCAGATTCTGGAGCTTCTGAACGTTGATCTGGAATCCCGCTCCGTGGAAACCATAGATTCTATAGCACTGGATGCAGATGCGGGAGATTATACCTTCCAGCTTTCGGGGACGCATCTGTTTCTACTGAGATATAACTCTGAAAAAATCATTCAATATGATCTGGGGAACGATCGCTTTGAGCTGGTTGCATCTTATTCGCATGCTGCCAGAAATTCCAGATATCGGTTATTGGGTGTGCACGATGGTCATCTGTATGCATCTGCCGGCCCCGGGCTGGAAGTATTCCCTATAGGAGGTTCGGCAGAGGTTCCGCTCTCCCGGGTAATCTTCAAGCTTCCGGATGAATCGGTGTACTTCATTGCCGGTTACAAGAACATCCTCTACGCGGGCAGCAATGATGTTACCATGATCGATGTGAAGGATCCTGCCAACCCTCGAGTACTGTCGCGTTTATTGCCCTTTTCCAGTTCTGTACCCCATGAAGTTCAGTTCTGGGATCATTTCATGCTGGCGGACTACCTCTACGATATCACTGATCCGGCGTCGCCGAAGCAAATTGACTATATTTGTCGCGATCATGCTCCACTTCGTATATTTTCTTCCCAAAAGACCGGCGCTGACCTGGAGCAAATTCCAGGGTTGTTTACCTGTGGCGACGACGAGGGTATGCTAAGGCAGATTGTTCAAAAGAACGGTGAATTCTCTGATGTACAGGTCTGGCGAAATGTCATGGATGAGCAGAGGGAATTTCCCAAACGAAGCGTTTATCCCATGTGCAGCATGATTTGCGAAGATCACCTGGTGGCGGTGAACCGCGATGAGATCTTCTTCTTTAAGAGCCTTCCCGTGGAAACCAGCAGGGTCATAGATGCTCAAAGTAATCTGGAAACCGCCGTCAAGGAACTGATCCATGAATTCGAATCTTCCGAAGTAAATTCGAAAACAAAGCCAGGGGGCATACGTATTATTCTGGAATCCTACGGAGCGGAGTTACGACTATTGCCGGAGGTAAGCATCCCTTCTGCACCGAACATCACTCCATTAATCAAAAAGCATTTGTTCTACTCCAGAGACTTTCCGGATTTTGAAGACGGTAACGTTCAGGTGGACGATGAGAAGCTGGTAGATTTCTGTCTTTCCCTGCCCGAACTGCAGCAATGGACTGCGGCCAGGTTCTTTATCAGTGTGAGCCGTCGACCGTACGGTCAGGTTAAGCTCAATGATCCTTGCTACCGGGAAGCGAAAGGTAGTGGAAATTCATGGAATCCTGCCAGAACCAGGCCTTCCGAGGTAGAGTTACCAGAAAGCCCGGAAGATATTCTCAAAACAAAGAATGCTAACCTGTGGAAAACCCTGCGCGAAAGTGCCGCTTCAGATGATTCTGTGCTTAAGGAATTGCTGCACATTTCTCTTCAGGAGTCTCCGGAGCAGGATGAGGAAGTGAACATCGCCTTTGCTGCTGTCCGAGCTATCTCTCGCATTCCGGATCCAGTGCTTGTTAGAAACATTTTTCTGGCCGGGATAACCGGAAATTTAGAAGATCTAAAGGCCTCAGAACTCAGAGTAGCAGCCCCGGACGCTTTCCGGGACGTGAGGAAGGAGAGTATCAGCGCAGACTATCTGTACATTCTTCTCACGCGTCTGTGGGATTCTCCGGATATCCATTTTGATCCTGGGATTCTAAAGTCCGTGCTTGCAAACATTGGCGGTGAAATGGCGGCGGTTCTGGCGTTTCGTCTGGAGCAATGGGAAAATGAGGATTTGCGCGAAACTGTAAAGGAAGTTCTGGAGAATCCTGACTTTCATTACTATTCTTTTCGCGGAGAAGATGGTGCCGGAGGCTGGAAAGGCCCGGATCTCGCATTACTGCCGGCATCGGTGCTGGAACCCCATCGAGAGTTGCTCCGCAAGCGCTTGCAGGAGGTGCAGGATTCCGGGGCCGACATAGATACTCTGATTCCTTTCTGGCACATGCTTACAGTTCTCGGCGAGCCTCCCGGGCTTGAGGAGCTAGCCAAAAAGAATCTCCGCGCCAAGGACTACCTGGAAGGCTCATCGTTTTCGTTCGATGACAAAAATGAGGATCCAGAAAGTCCGGATGCATTCTCTGTAAACCTGGAGAGCAGATTACGCGTCCAGGAGATGCATAATCGCCTGCAGAGAATTCAGGGAGGCGAAAATATACCTCTATACAGCGAAGATTGGGAGGCTGAGCCCTTTCGCCGATCATGGACCAGACTCTGGTCTGCACTTCTGGATTACGGTGAGAAGGTAACCGGAGATAGGGCAGAATATCAAGAAAAGATCCTGAACGTTCTGGAAAAGAATCTTGCACGCGAAGAGAAGCAATTCGCCGGAGACCTGACCATGTCACTGAGGTTTCTGGATTATGTGTTAACCCGAATTATGGAAGATCCCTCTATTGCCGAGGCATCCAGCAGACTTTTTAACGCACTGGATGAACAGAAACACAGACTTCCGGAAAATGAGAACTTTCGATCTTTGAAGCAAAAGGGACTACTTTCAATATTGCAGTCTGCATGGAACGATGTAAAAGAAAAGAACTTCATTGAAGCACACAGGAAATGCGATGCAATACTCTCCATGGATTCGTCCATGGGCCAGGCCTATTTCTTGAAGGGAAGGCTGATCTGGCTGGAGCAGGGCATTCCAGCATACCTGGTGCAGGCTGAAGATTTCTACAGGAAAGCCACAGGGGATCGAGCCGGTCTCGCCCGCCTCTATAATATGACCGGCTGTGCCTACGATGAACTAAAGGATCGCAGGAAAGCAATTAGCTATTTTGAAAAGGCTGCGGCGGAGGTCCCGGAGGAAGCCATGTATATTGCCAATATCGCAGAGTGTTATTACAAACTCAAGGACTCGGAAAAAGCTCTGCAGTATGCCAGGCAGGCTCAGAAAAAAGGTGCGAATTCTGAAATCGTTCAGGAGATCCTCGCCAATTCAGGCGTAAACAGCGGTACCGCAAAATAGAAAGTCTGAGAGGACGGGGGCCAGTTAAGAGGTTTGCGCTTTCTACAGAATATCTACATCCGGTCGAATCTTTCTAAACTCTGAAGCCTCATCATCGGCAAGTGCGCCATGGGCTCGAATCTTATAAATAAAGGGCAGGTCCTTTAAAGCCATAAGGCCGGTAATGGGAGGATTGCCAAATATTACCAGTTCTTCCAGATTCAGACAGCCGGCCAGGGGTGCAATGTCCGTAATCTCATTCTGTTGAATGAAGAGTTCCTGTAGTTCGGTGAGTGCTTCCAGGGGTTTGATGTCCCTGATTTCATTTTCGATGAGCTCCAGGCGGCGAAGGCCTTTCAGCGAAGATATGCATTGAATTCCCGTTAACTGATTGTGACTCAAGTCCAGGTTTCGTAGAGTCGGAATCTCTGGTAGTTCTAGTTCTCCCTTGATACCATTTTGGGACAAATCCAGCTTTGCCAGGCAGGGTATATCCTGAAGCGGAGAAAAGTCCTGAATCTCATTTTCCTCAAGATTAAGGCTGCGAAGAGCCTTCAGTCCACTCAGGTCTGGAAGCGTCTTTATTCCGTTCTTCCGTAAGGAAACCCAGTCTGCTCGGACAAGCTTCTGCAAGGGTTCCAGCGTCTGGAGGTTATTGTCCGAAAGCGAAAAGTGATCCTCCTTTCGCAACTCAAAGAAACCTTCCTCTGTAGGAAGGTCATCCTCCATCTCATCTACTTCGCTTTCCAGGGCTTCCTTCCAGGCATCGGGCAGTGCCTTCCACCAGGCGCTCCAGTCCTGCAGTTCCTCCTCGGTCATGGGTTTTTCCCATGGCCGGGCGGCCTGCCATTGCTCCAGGGCTTTTCCGGAAGGATCTTCATCCCAGTGTGGCTCCAATTCCTGCAGCAGCGGAAGGTTTCGCAACTCCAGTGCCGACGAAAGTCCTATCTCTTCCAGAGGGTTGGAGAAGCAGGAGATTTCCTTGAGCAGGGTATTGTTCTTTAAAACATTTAGATCACGAATCTGATTATCATAGACGGTGATCTCTTTAAGTTCTGGCAATCCGGCCAGAGGCTCCAGGGATTCTATGTTGTTATCGTTGGCCCTCAATTCGCGAAGGTTCAGCAAATCTGAAAGCGGCCCAAGATCCGAAATCCCTGTTTTTGCGATGTCCAGCTTTTCCAGTCTCTTTAGCGAGGAGAGGGCAGAGATGTCTTTTAATGGATTCCCGCCCAGATCCAGTGTTTTTAGCGCTGCCCAGTCCAGTCCGTCCAGGTACGTCAGATTACATCCTTCCAGGGAAAGGCTACGTAGCCTGCGAAACAGCCGGAGTTGGCTCAGATCATCCAGTCCAGAATGATCCAGCTTAAGCTCTGTTCTGCGAACCAATTGAGCAATATCCTGCGCAGTGACTTTGGAAGGTGTTTTATCCATCAATTCAGCCAGCTGCGATTTCAATTCCTTGTTCGAAAGAGACTTCCACCAGGCTAACAGTTCCTTGCTTCGTTCGGCAGATAGCTTTTCTGGCGTTCGATCCAACCAGGATAATACCGAATCAAAAATCCCATCCGGGTTGCCATTCTCCTTTTCCTCTTTGATTCGCTCAATGGTCTGCTTTATGCGATCAGACTTTTCCTGAAATCGAGTGGCTATAAAACCAAAGAATTTGATGGAATCTCTTCTTTGACCCAAATGGGCATAGCCTATGGCGCGATATAGGAATGAATAGAATGCTGAATAATCATCCCATAACATGTACATTGAGGCGCTGACCTCGTTGGCATATTCGATAAGCTTCTGGTATTCCTTTTGTTCCAGGTAGATGCTCATTACGTTCAGTGCGGCAGACTTCTCTCCGGAAGAAGCTGCAGCTTCGAAGAGTTCCAGGGCTCTGTCATAGCTTCCCGTATTCTTATGACAGAGAGCGAGAAGGTTCTTTAGCGCACCCGGGATTTGTTTGTACTGATCAAATGCATCGAAGGTGACATCGCCCAGTTCTTTCAGACCTTCCTCAATGAGCCGGGCACAGGATTCATACTTTTCGTCGTCATAAAGAGATCGGGCGCTACTATGTAATTCCTGAAGTCGCTCGGCCGGGGTTTTTTCATCCGGCGATATCAGATTCTCCAGAAAAGAATCCAGGGAATCGGAATGCTTCTGAAATCCGCTTTCATAGTCGAAGAAATATACAGGCAACTTTTTGGATTTGAGATCCGTCGCCATAAAAAAAGTGCCATCCAGGTTTACAATATCGCACAGAGGCCACAGCCCCTTCCTGGCTTGAAAATCCTCGCTGTATTCGAATTTATCTGGAAGGTCCGCCCGGTCCTTGAATGATAGCTGAGCTCGAACATCGCTGGAAAAGCCGTACAGGTTGATTGCGCTCATCTTTTCATATTGCTTCCAGTCCCCGGAAGAAAAGAATTCACGGAGCCTTTCGGGCAAAATTACGTCCCAATCCTTTTCAAGTTGAGCTACTGTTAGTGTCTTCGATGCCATAGTAATTCCCTGGATGTCCCATTTGAAAAGGTAAATCTCCATATCATGGGGCGGCCATGTCCGAGCAACAAGAAAGGGCTAAATTCGTATGAATATCAATGATTCATGAAATAAAAAAGAACAGGTGAACATCCTTTCAAGAGCCGAATGCCGAAGGAGCGTCATAGAGTTGGGCTAGCGGCAGGCCAGCGTTCAATCCGCGCCCTGAAACCCCGGCATAGAATTCTTGCACAGAGCTTGCTGCTAAAGGAATACCTGCGAATCGAATTGCGGAAGTATTGAATTATTGAAGCAATAAATTATTAGGCTACCATTGCTACTATTTCTGCTGGTATTCCATGCGAATATGGTCCGGAATAATTGCTGTGGAATTCCTCAGCGTCGAGGCGTTATGGCGAACTCGATTAAATCCAAGAGACTCATAGAGTGCCAGTGCTCCGGGATTTTCCGCCGAAACATCCAGAATCAGTTTCTGGTATCCGGCCTTTTGGCCTTCCTGAACCATATTTTTCATAATTTGCCGGCCAATCCCCTTTCGACGAAAATCCGGATGAACTCCTACATGTGCAATACAGTATTCATCCTTTTCTGGAGGTGAGATTATGGACTCGATCTGCAAACCTCTACGCATAATTCCTGGACTCTTTATAGGTCCGTAATTCTTCAGGATCTGCCATATCGCGGCGAGAAGGAAAGAAAAGCTCTCTCTTCCGGTGAATGAGGTGGCCACGCCAACTATTTCTCCATCAATTTGGGCGATTCGGTGGTTCCTGTATCCAAATTCTCCAGATGGTTGTTCAAGGGTTCTGGTCAAAAACTCAATAGCGTTTAAGGCCGTGCCATGAGAAAAAATATAATCGAATGCTGCGGGCCCGGAACTATAGATCAGGGGTGCAATCAACTTCGCATCCCGGGAAGTGGCTGCTCGAAATTGTAGATTGGCAAGCATAACATCAGAAGCGGAGAGCGCGAGCCGCTGTCAATATATACTGAGTCTAACTTTTGTTTATGTCTGCAACGATCTAATACATCGGGAGGAAATGAAATCAGATGTAAATCAGCCTATTGCTGAACGCATATCAGATGCAGGTTTGAGTTGTTCCAGCCTGCAGTGGTGCCTGTGTCGATGGCCTGAACGGATGTGGCGTCAGAGTAAGCGAGCCATCCATTGCTCATGGCAGTCCAGGCGTTCGCATCATTCTGTGGATACCCGGCTCCTCCCGGGCCACTCATACGTCTCCAGGTGCCATGCACTCCCGCCCAGTGCCAGGGCGATCCCGTGGCAGAGCTGAATGGATTGAGCAATGGGAATTCGAAAATTCGCAGGGCCGTGGTTGTTCCTATTGGGGCCATATCCTCGGCGCGCAAATACGTTCGATTTGCTCCAAGCACCCAGTTCGCATAGTCCGATGGATCCGACGGAGTGCAGTTTGCATTACGGCAGGCATACCGCGGATTGGGAGCATCGGACTGAGTGCCGAGTAAGGCCTTATATGTACCAGGATAGGCAGCGGCGATGGCCTCTGTCTGGCAGATCGCATCGGCGTCGTTTACGCCGCCTCCACCACCTTGCATGTTTGCAAAATAGTTCGAGGCAGTGCGAAAAATAAGCAAGGGCCCGAGATTCGCTGCCAGCTCCGGATTCGTTTGAAGCAGAGCCATCATCAGTTCAGAGTCATCGTTTTCGGAGGTATTACTCTGAAAGGCAGGATGGGCCCAGCAAGAAATGTAGAGCGAGCAAAGTAAGATGATCAGCAGCGAAATTCGCACGACGTGTTAATAGACCGTTAGATATACAATTCTGTCAACCGGATTGAGTATTTTTGGGCTAGCTGAATTCGTTTGCAAGGGGCAGCCCAAGAGTGCTTGATCGGCAGGCGTTCGGGTGCGTGGGTCCTTTCCGAATACCAGCATTATCCGGGCATATCGGGCATCCTTATGATTCCCATAGGCTTGGTTCAAGCCCGGGTTAACAGTGAGGCCCGGCCCAGGAGCCTGGCTCAGGTTTACCTGCGAATAGCGAATCGGAGGGAACAACTATAGTGTAATCGCCTATGGCCAGGCTGCGACGGAGATGCGCAAAATCGTTGCAAATGAAAATTCGGATTCGCACGACCCGGCCCTGGCTTTTTCTGCGAGGGCCGGGATGTATGAAAGATCAGGCTCTAACCTGCCAGTGAAGGGGTACTGGCAGATCCCTGATCACTCGAGAATCGTTGCAATCTTAGAGCGTTCAAGGTTACAGATACAGAACTCAATGCCATTGCAGCGCCGGCCAGCCAGGGAGCCAGAAAACCCAGGGCAGCTACCGGAATGCCCAGAGTATTGTAAGCCAGGGCCCAGAAAAGATTCTGACGAACATTTTTCATGGTGGATCGCGCAAGTCTTACCAGGCGAGTGAGACCATGTAAATCGGAGCTCATGAGTGCGATATCGGCGCTCTCGATAGCGATGTCGGATCCGCTTCCCATTGCGATTCCAATGTCGGCCGCAGCCAGAGCCGGAGCATCGTTAATCCCGTCTCCAACCATAGCTACTGTCTTGCCCCGGGCTTTTAATTCTTGAATTGCCTGTGCCTTTTCCTCTGGCTTTACCTCGGCAATATAATCGATGCCAATCTGTTCTGCGATAACGGCTGCCGTGCGACGATTGTCACCGGTGATCATTGCCAGCTCAAGCCCCAGTTTTCGGAGTTCTTGCATGACAGGAATTGCTTCGGGACGAATTTCATCGGCGATGCCAAAGATTCCTTCCACTTGCTGTTCCACAGAAAGCAAGACAACGGTCATACCCCGAGCTTCTAGATCTTCCACTCGTTCAGACACCGCTGCAATGTCGATATTTCTGGATTCAGTGAAGAGAGGAGATCCCACCAGGATCGTCTTTCCGGATAACGTGGCTTCAACGCCTCCACCGGGAAATACTTTGAAGTCTTCTACTGCCATCAGGTCAACATTTTCCGCTTTACCTGCCAGCAGAATGGACTGTGCCAGGGGATGTTCGCTATTTCTTTCAATCGATGCTGCCAGTGCCAGGATTTCTGGAACAGATCTAAGTCCCGTGCTTTCGCTTATTTGTAGCTTTGGTTCACCCCGAGTTAATGTACCGGTCTTATCCAGAGCAATCACTTGCACCGACCCGGCTCGCTCGATATGCTCCCCTCCACGAAATAAAACTCCCAGTTCTGCACCGCGGCCCGATCCTGCCATGATCGATGTAGGAGTGGCCAGACCCAGAGCACAGGGACAGGCGATGACCAGAACGGCAATGGCCTTTTCCAGTGCACCGGAAAGACTCTGTGGCTCCAGAAAGAAATACCACACCAGGAATGTGACAGCAGATGCCAGAAGAATTGTGGGTGTAAAGATTGCCGAGACTCGATCGGCGAATCTTTGAATCGGTGCTCGAACAGATTGGGCTTCGCGGACCGCCCGTACAATGCGAGCCAGGGTTGCATTGCTTCCCACTTTTTCTGTGCGAATTCGCAAAAATCCAAACTGATTGAGCGTGGAGCCGATCACAGAATCTCCAGGTTTCTTTTCTACAGGCAAGCTCTCCCCGGTAATCATGGATTCATTTACAGCGGACTCCCCCTCCAGAATGGTTCCGTCCGCTGGAATGATTTCTCCTGCTCGAACTCTCAGTATGTCCCCTGCATGAACTTCCTCCAGCGGCAATACCATTTCACGGCCATCCCTCTCCACCAGAGCAGTGCTGGCCTGTAACTGAAGTAGCTTTCGAATGGCCGAGGATGTCCTTCCCCTGGCTCGTGCTTCCATAAGTTTGCCCAGAAGAATCAATGTGATCAGGACCGCGCTGGTTTCATAGTAGAGGCCATGGTGAGCATTCCCTTCCAGAGTCTGATAGAGACTATAGAAGAAGGCAGCGGATGTGCCCACGGACACCAGAGTATCCATATTTGCACTTCCATCCATAATTGCGCGAAAAGCGCCTGCATAGAATCTCCATCCAATTATAAACTGAACCGGAGCTGCCAGAGTCAGCTGAAGCCAGGGATTCATGAGCCACTCTGGAACAGGAAGAAACTCCAGTCCGAGATGAGCCCCCATTGTATAGGCAAGGGGTGCCGACAGCAGGACCGAAGCCAGCCAGGTCCATAGCATTCGTCTGTAGCTCCTGAGTCGTTCCTGTTCGCCGGCTTCATGGTTCGAGTCGGTTTGTTCGCGTGCGCCATATCCCAGGGAGCGAATCCTGTCGATTAGTTGAGATGTGCTGGTTCCATCCTGGAACTTCAGGGATGCGGTTTCCATGGCAAAATTTACAGTGGCGCTTTGCACCCCTGGAAATCTGGCCAATCCTTTCTCAATACGAAGTGCGCAGTTTGCGCATGTCATGCCCGTAATTTCTAGCGTCGTGTTTTTCATTGAATTTTCCTGAAAGGTGTGCAGCGATCTGCCAGAATCCATACGGAAACCCTGGATCGCTGCGACCTGATAAATCTATTTAACTTCGTACCCCTCTCTATTGAGAGCCTCACGGATTTCCGCAATACCGACAGAATCATCGGAAAGAACAGCTCTTGCCTTTCCCGTCTTTAGATCTGCTTTCGCTTCCACACCCAGTTCTGCCAGTGTTTGCTCTGCGGTGTGGACACAGTGGCTGCAGCTCATTCCTTCAATCTCGAACTCTATGGTTTTCATTTTTCCTCCTGCAGGCAGGCCTGATTTCTGGCCGCCTATCGCGTGGGAAAACGTCCGGGGGCCGCCCCGGTTACAGTTTTTTTCTGGATGAGCGAGGTTAATTCCGGTGTAACCCGGCCCGGCGGCTTACGTTTGAAATTCAGGGGTTCGCCCTCAAAATGGAGGAAAAAAAATGAAACGATTAACGATATTGATTCTGCTTGCTCTGGGAATTGTAACCTGTAGGGAGTCAGGCGAGCAAAGGTCAGACGAAAACGGACCTCAGCTGGTTTCGTCTGCAAACGATGTGCATCGGATTTCTATTGTAGCTTCGGAAATGAATTTCAGCCCCGCTCGAGCGGAGGTTATGGCCGGAAGCGATGTGATTGTGGAATTAAAGAATGAAGGAACGGTGTTGCATGACTGGAATATGAAGAGACCGGAAAACGAAGTTGATGACCATGACTTCCCGAACAGCCAAACCGCCAGTAATGCTTCAAAGCATATTTCACTGGACCCGGCAAACCATGAAAACCACGGAAACCCCGCGGATCAATCCGACCATAACCATGAAATGCGATCAGGTGAAGTTCATTTAATGGCAAAGTCAGGTGAGATAAGTAATATTAAGTTTCGCGCAGAGAAACCCGGGATTTATGAATTCTATTGCTCGGTTCCCGGACATAGAGAAGCGGGAATGGTAGGTGTTCTCTATGTAAAATAGACCGACGGACCATCCTCGATTACGAATTTCTGGAAGCGAGAGGACAGGCTTGGTTATTACCCTTTCTTGCAGGTGCAATCCAGGCAACCGTGGTCTGCGCAGGTTCTGCAGGTCTGCTCCAGCCTTTCTTTAAGCTGCTGCCTCGCTCGATGTCGACGAACCTTCAAATTGTTTCGCTCGATGCCCAGTCGAGCGGCAGCGCTTTCCGGATCTTCATGCCCAAGTTCCAGCTTTTCGATCATTTCACGGTACTCGGGCTTAAGTGCCGGCAGCAGTTCCATAAAGCATTCGCAAAGTTCCTTTTCTACTTCCTCAAAGTCTCCTTCAGACAATGTGGCAGCCACAGAATCAATGCGACGGTCTTCTGCGGCGTTTCGTCGGTATTGATCAATGATTGCATTTCTGAGCACGCGGTAGAACCACGAAAGCATTTGTTCTTCCTCTTGAATGTCCGGAGCCTTTCGAATGGCTCGAAGCAAAGCTTCCTGGAAGAGGTCTTCTGCAAGATCCGGATCACCCAGCCGACTCCGCACAAATGCCAGCAATTTTCCTCTATGTCGTAGCAGTACGTCCACGAGCTCTTTTTCCATATTTTATAGCAGCCGGGCGCATCGGCCGGGGCGTCCAGCAAAAGTTCGGGACTTCTTTTCGAAAACTGAATTGATTCTGATTACCTGGTGTTATTAATTCGCCGCAGCGCCGCTTCTCGTAAATATTGATTCCGATTGATTCCGATTGATTTTCGAAGACGTTTTTGATATGGTCTCTTCGGGGGAAGAAATGAATAGATGGGAAGAACATTATACAGCCGGTGAAATGCCCTGGGATACCGGTGTTCCGGATCATAACCTGGTTTCGGTTGTTGCAGACGGGCGGATTCTGCCCGGAAAAACTCTGGAAATTGGATGCGGGACCGGCACAAACTCTCTCTGGTTGAGCAACGGTGGTTTTCAGGTTCTGGGTATTGATATTGCTCCTACAGCCATTGAAATGGCGCGAAGTAAAGCGGAAGGAAGAACAAATCCGGATTTTCGCTGCATGGACTTTCTGGAAGAGGATTTTTCTTCCGACCAATTTGACTTTGTCTTGGATCGAGGGACCTTTCATACATTCGATGCGCCGGAGATCCGAATGGACTTCGCCCACCGTGTGGCCGATCTGTTGACTCCTGGCGGTTTGTGGTTGAGTCTAATTGGAAGCACGGAAGGACCTGCTCGGGAGCACGGCCCTCCCAGACGAAACGCCCGGAACATAGTTGATGCGCTGGAACCGGTGCTTGAGATCGCTGAGCTACGTAGCTCAGCGTTTGGTGCAGACAATCCAGCAGAGGACCCGGCATGGATGGCATGGGTTTGTATTGCCAGAAAGAGAACTGAACCTGCTCAACCGCCCAGCTCCCATGGTTGATGCCACGTGCGAATTCCACAGGGCAAAAGCTCCGGTCCCGGCGACTCCAATTAAACTCATTCCCGGGAGCAAAGTCTTGCCCTGAAACAGAGCAGATGCAAAACTATGCCATGGCATGGGAAAACGAAGTTGATGGACTGAAGAAAAGGGTAGGGAAACTGGAAAGGACCGTGGAGTTCCTGCTGCGCGAACTAAAGTTGGAATACGTCGATGATCCTGCGGCCGGCGCTCATCCGGAAGTTCTGCGGCTGCTTAACGAAGGGAAGGAAACGGAAGCAGTCATGAAATACAGAGAAATAACAGGCGCTTCACTGGCGGATGCGAAGAGAGCAGTGCAAAGAATGTAGGGTAGCTGGTGGAAAATTACATTAATGAATGCAAGATTCTGATTCTCGAGAGAAGAGGTCAAGAATACTGGAGGATCGCATTGGCCGCTTCCACAAGGGGGATCCCGCATATTCCGCGTTCGGGCGCTCGCTTTGGGCGCGCAGTCGATCCATTTTTTTTAGGGAAACTCAACATTGGCCTGGCTGAGGCCGTGCTCTAACAAGTAGAGGAGGAATGACAATGCAGCTAAACATGCCCGAAGCAACCGACAATGCGCTGGCTATTCTGCGAAGTGGTGCAAATTTTCAATGGTACGTCATCGCACTTCTGGCGTTGACGGTTTACGTTTATACGAACGAGTACTCGAAGGGTAACTGGAAGGGGATTGCTGCTGGGCTCTCGCTCTACATGGTGCACTGGCTGTCTGAGATCGCCAATGCTTTGATCCAGCATTTTAGCGGTCATGCCCTCTGGACGGTGCCCACTGGAACGGCTTTCCTGATTCTTGTGGGGGTGGGTATTGAACTCAGTTTCATGTTTTCGATTGCAGGCGTGGTGCTTTCAAAGCTCCTCCCCGAGGATCCGGGGGTGCGTATCCTTGGAATCCCCAATCGCATCGCGCTAGCCCTGGGAAACGCTGCCTTCTTTTCTATTATAGAGATCTTCCTCGCGAAGACTCCGACTTTTGTCTGGGTCTACCCCTGGTGGGGATCGCTCCCCGTATTTGTAACCGTTTACATTCCCTTCTTTGTGGTCTCCTTTCTGTGCCACGACTGGCCGCCCCGTCGCCAGGTAATTCTCATCGGCTCGTTGTTCGGGCTAAACGTGGTGCTCATGGTGGTCTTTGCTGGCATACTGGGCTGGATCTGAGACGGTCGTAAACGTTCTGTAGATACCATTCTACCTGCCTTTCTGAAGAAGGGCAGGCAGCGAAAGCTCCTATATTCGGGCGGAAACCGAAGTGCGGTATGCTTCCCTGCAGACAGGTGAAAGTGGAGAGATCTGGGATGAGCGCTACGAAAGATCAAGGGATACCGGTTGATCTATTACAGAGCTTGATCGGCAGAATGGTCTGAATTATCCTAACTACGGTCGATTTTTTAATTTCGTCAGCTCGCGCGCTCCGCCTACGGCTTCGCGAACGAACCCAAAGAACCGGTGAAGATTGCTACGCAATCTTTTATAGGCTCCTGCCGCCTTGCAGTTGCCGGGTTCTCACCCCCCGGTCTCCTCATCAGAGACCGTTCGGCCGCTTGCCGGGGGGCCACCGATTGAATGTCGTATCGATCGTGAGGCCAAGGATGGCCGAACGTCTGGCAGTCGAGCCAGGAAGGCTCGCCTGCCAGACTCGATGCGATATTCAATCGGAGAGGGGGGGATTACTCGCGGCTCCCCGCCGCTCGTGTTCCGAAATGTGCGCGAAACTCGCCGTGATCTGCTCGTTTCGCGAATTCTAGTGTGTGTCTATGACACACGGCGGAATCGAACCTTCGGGGGTTCCTCATCTCCCCCCTCACCTGACTAAAATTCGTTCGGCCACATTGCTGGGGGGGGTACTCGATTGAATATGGTATCGAAAAGTGAGGCCAGGACGGCCGAACGTCAGGAAGTCGAGCCAGGAGGGCTCGCCTTCCTGACTCGATGCGATATTCAATCGGAGAGGGGGGGATTCGAACCCCCGGTGGGTGTTACCCCACACTTGCTTTCCAAGCAAGCACCTTAAACCGCTCGGACACCTCTCCTTTCACTAAACCCGGGCGGGAAGCCCTGAGATCTAGAGAACCTGTCCATGCTCGGATTAAAGGGAAGGCAGTCAAGAGAAAAGGCTGATCATTAGAGTAGGTGGTCGATCTAAAGAAGTAGGCCCGTGGGGAGAGACCTCCGATCTCGGAAGGCTTGGGTCCGGAAGAACCTGGATTCTCTGGCTATGTTCGGCGCTCTTCGAAGAATTGTGTGAGGAGCTCTGCGGCGGAGCTTTCGTGCTCCTCCAGCAATCGCCAGGAAGGTCGGTGATTGATTTCCGATGACATCTTGTCCAGAAGGCTACGGAGTCCGGGCCAGGAGGTGGAGAATGTCATAAAGGCCACTTCTGGTATTCGGGCATGAATGATCAGTCCGCTACACATCAGGCAGGGTTCCAGAGTCGTGATCAAGATCGTGCGCGGCAGTCGCTCGGATCTCAGTGCTTTGCTGGCATATCGAATGGCCAGCAACTCAGCATGGGCGGAAGGATCTGCCAGTTCTATAATCTGATTACGGGCCTCCGATACAATAGTGCCGTGTTCATCGCACAGGACAGCACCAACCGGAGTTTCACCTTGTTCATACGCTTCGCGGGCTAGATCCAGCGCTCGCTGGCAGGCAGTATCCGGAGGATATAGCATGAAGTGTCAGGGTTTAACAGGCCGCGAAAGAAGTTCTAGCAGAAAAAAGAAAGGCAGCCCCTGAAGGCTGCCCTCGATTGAAGCTGAGAATTTCGCTAAATTTACAGCCCCAGACCTTTACCTGCGATGATTTCACGCATGATCTCGGAAGTTCCGGCATAGATGGACTGCACCCTTGCGTCCAGGAATGCCCGCGCGATGGGGTACTCGGTCATGTAGCCGTAGCCGCCGAAGAACTGGAGACACTCATCTACATGGCGCTTCAGTAATTCTGAGCAGAGTAATTTCGCCTGGGATGCCTGAACGGTCACTTTCTCGCCTTTCATAAACTGGATAATCACCTGGTCCAGCATGGCTCGGGCGGCCATCTGCTCGGTGTACATGTCAGCCAGTTTGAACTGAGTATTCTGAAATTTGCTGATTGATTTACCAAAAGCCTTTCTGGTCTTAACGTAGTCGACAGTCATTTCCAGAGTAGCCTCGGCGGATCGCATATTGCTGATGGCCAGCACCAATCGCTCGGTGGCCAGTTCGCTCATCAGATAGCGAAATCCGTACCCTTCTTTGCCGATGAGGTTCTCTTTGGGAACTTTGACATCGTTAAAAAACAGCTCGGAAGTATCCTGCGCATGGAGTCCAATTTTCTCCAGCTTGCGGCCTCGTTCGAAGCCTTCCATCCCGCGTTCAATTGCTAGCAGGGAGACCCCGTTCTGCCCGCGGGATGCATTGGTCTTCACAACAGTGATTACCAGATCCGATAGATAACCGTTGGAGATAAAGGTCTTGGAACCGTTCACCAGGTAATGATCACCTTTATCCACGGCAGTGGTCTGGATTCCCGCCAGGTCGGAACCTGCATTGGGCTCGGTCATGGCCACGGCCAGGATTTTAGTTCCGTCCACTACACCTGGTAGCCATCGCTTCTTTTGCTCTTCGTTTGCATGGTGCAGGATGTAGGGAGCGATTACGTCTGCATGCAGACTCACGAAGAAGCCGCTGGCGCCCACACGGGCCAATTCTTCGATAACAATTACGTTATAAAGAAAGTCCGCTTCGGCGGCTCCGTATTCCGCAGGAAAGTTAGGACAAATCATGCCGAGCTGACCGGCTTCTGCCCAGATTTCTCGGGGTACAATTTTATCTTTTTCCCATTGCTCGTGGTTGGGAGCAACCTTCTCGTTTACAAAATCCCGGACCATGTCCCGGAAAGTATTATGATCGTCTGTGTATGGTAGTTGACTGGGTAGTCCTTTCATATGCCGCCTCTTTTCTGGCTTTGTCCTCCAGGACGCGCCAGGTTGTATTGACTCAAAAGTCAACTTTTGGCCGGCCGCACTTTCTGCCAAGAAATATAAAAACCTGACACCCGGTCAGAACTCGAACATGGTACCGCTGAGGAATCGGCGAAAGACTTCATATTTGCGCAGGCCAAAAATACGATTTCGATTCTTGCGAATCCATTCATCCTGTTGCAGATATCCGCCTCCGGGCTGCTCCTTCTTGCGCATCTCGACACCCCGGGCATAGAGGGCACGAAATTCCTTACGAATCATCTCCAGTGTGCGAGAGTACGTCAGGTAAGAATCCACCTGCTCTCCATTGATATCGCGAAATCGTTCGGTCCACCATTCAATGAGTATTTTTCGAATGAGCGTTTCCGGATACTCTCGACGAATCTGACTCTGTTCATCGATTCGAAATACGTCTCCGATATTTCGCTGTCGCAGGGTGGCGATGAGGATACGAAAGACTACATTGGGGCCGCTGTGGTACAGAAAAACATCCGGGTGCAAAAGACCTGGAAAATCTGCTGTAATCATTGCCCTGGTTTCTTCGTTCAGGATCTTTTCGATGAGGTCTATGTAGGCTTCCAGATGGGATGCCCCGGATCCCTTTTTCACCATAGCGCCGGAGGGAGTGAGGCTGGATGGCTGATCCTCCGGTCGAAGCACAACCAGGAATGCATCTTTGAACTCCTCCAGACCGTTGCGATAATCCTGCACGGCGATTTCCATGCTGTAATCCCTGGACCTGTTCCAGTCCCGGCTACCCAGAATGGGAACTGCATACAGACTGGCCCTGTGGATTCTACGCTCCCTGGTTTCCAGGATGATACTGCGAGCGATTGATACAGATGGTGGTCCGGATTCGTCCTCTTCCTCCTGGACGGTGGTCTCAGTCTTTTTTTCTTCCTGGGCCCCTTCGGGTCGGGCCAGAGCTTCCAGGGTATATTCAACGTTCGCATCGTAGCTCAGGTCGATTCTGTATCCACCGGTGACTGAATCTCGTTGCTCTCGATTGACCTGGATGTAGCGATAAAGAGCTCCCAGGAAACTTTCGGTGCTTCGAATTAGCTTTTGCACTGGTTCCAGGTAATCTGTTTCCAGCCCGCGAACCAGGCGACGAGTTTCATGAATGACCGAGAAGGTATCGATTAGCTTATTGATGTTTCTCCATATCTCTCTGGATTTCTCGTTAAAGGTCTTGATCTTCTCATAGAATCTCTTCAGTTTTACGAAGTTTATTTCATTCTGACCGGTCTGTTCCTGAAAGTACTTTCTTACCTGGCGTGTGGCTTCACGGGTAAGTGTTTCATCCGCTGCGGTTTCAACATATACTCGGTAAGCTTTTCTTAATGCATCGATGTCCTTTTTTAGATCTTCGCTATATTGCTCGATGACCGATCTGGTCCCATCTTCCAGGCCGGGGGCAAAGAGCCGTTCCAGAATTAGATTGGCCGTGGAAATATGAGGGCGAAGTACCATTTCCACAGGTCGCAGAAAAAGCTGAACATCTTCATCTGTTTTGTTTTCCGGGGGTCTTTCTACGGTCCGAGTGGCACTGGAAAGAAAGGCTGCTTCCTCGGCCCGAGCCAGAGTATCCATCTGAAAGGGTTGCGAAAGAACCTTTTCCAGATCTTCATCGGTTTGCTCCCTGGATTTTTCTTCCTGATCGGCCACTGGCTTTATTTTCGATGGTTAGTGCTGCCAGGGCAAGGAAAAAGCGGAACTTCAATTCAAGACGGATTGGGACCCAGTATGCACATTGAAGGGTTGCCTGCCTTCCCGGGCAAATCCAGGCGCGGGTCTGGAAAAGTTATCGAAGCCAGCGCCGGGTAGATAGCATGGAGAAACATTGGCCGGGAACAAGAAACCCGGAATGAATTCCGGGTTTCTTGAGAGACAAAGGTTGGCGTTTGGCGCAGATGCAGGTCCGGGGCATCAGAAGCCAGGTTTCGCTATGTGCGCGCCGAGAGGCCTCAGGTGGCCGGCGCCGGGGAGTGACCGCCGCCCAGTCCTGGAAGATCCTGTCCACCTTCATGATGATCTGGATGGCTCAGTCTTCGCTGATTTTCCGAGGCCAGGTCGCCTACAATTGTGTTCAGTTCTTCGCCGGTAACGGTCTCTTTATCCAGGAGCTCTTTTGCGATTCGTTCCAGCTTGTCCTTGTGCTCTTTTAGAAGCTTTCTACCTTTCTGAAGCTGATCATCTACGATTCGACGAATTTCCGAATCAATGGTGGCTGCGGTTTCATCGCTGAAGCTTTTTCCGGAAGATACATCCCTTCCAACAAATACGCTGTCATTGTTGGTGGAGTAGTTTATCGTTCCCAGCTTCTCGGACATTCCCCATTCGCATACCATACGCCTGGCAATATTCGTAGCTCCGCGAATATCGTCGGATGCACCGGTGGACGTATCGTCGTAGATGAGTTCTTCAGCCAGATAACCGCCCATGGCAACACAGATTCGGTCATGCCAGTAGCGACTGGGTTCGGAATGCTTGTCTTTCTCGGGCAGCATCATGGTGACACCCAGAGCGCGCCCCCGAGGAACAATCGTTACCTTGTACACCGGGTCGGCGTAGGGGAGCAGGGTGCCCAGAAGAGCGTGGCCCGCTTCATGATAGGCTGTGGCTTCTTTTTCCTGAGGAGTCATGAAGAAGCTTCGTCGCTCGGGTCCCATAAGAACCTTATCCTTGGCCTCTTCCATTTCATCCTGGGTTACTCGTTTCTTGCCTTTTCTGGCAGCCAGCAAAGCTGCTTCGTTAATCAGATTGGCAAGATCCGCACCGGTAAACCCGGGGGTTCCTCGAGCGATTTTGGAGAGAGATACATCCGAAGTAAGAGGGATTTTCTTGGCATGGATTCTTAGAATCGCCTCTCGACCCTTAACATCCGGAGCGTCTACCACTACCTGACGGTCAAAGCGACCGGGTCGGAGCAGGGCAGGGTCCAATACGTCCGCACGGTTGGTGGCCGCCATTACGATCACACCTTCGTTCTCTTCGAAGCCATCCATCTCTACCAGCATCTGGTTCAGGGTCTGTTCACGTTCATCGTGACCACCGCCCAGACCGGCGCCTCGAAGTCTACCTACGGCATCGATCTCATCAATAAATACAATACAGGGAGCATTCTTTTTTGCCTGATCGAACAGATCTCGAACTCGGCTGGCTCCCACGCCAACGAACATTTCCACAAAGTCGGATCCTGAAATACTGTAGAAGGGAACTCCTGCCTCACCAGCTACGGCTCGTGCGATGAGAGTCTTACCGGTTCCGGGAGGGCCTACCAGTAGAACGCCTTTGGGAATCTTGGCACCAATGGTTTGAAACTTCTTGGGATCTTTGAGGAAGTCTACAACCTCAACCAGCTCTTCCTTGGCTTCGTCGCAGCCTGCAACGTCCAGGAAGGTTACTCTGGTTTTTCCTTCTGCATGCAGCTTGGCTTTGTTTTTGCCAAAGGACATGGCACGGTTTCCCGTACTCTGGATCTGCCTCATCATAAAGATCCAGAGAAGGGCAATGATGATGACCACCGGGATCATCTGGGCCATGGTAATTAGAAAACTGGATTCTTCCGGGTTTACCAGCTTGTAGTTTATGTTATTCTTATCCAGTTGCTCCAGAAGTCCGTTGTCCAGGAGGCCGGGCACCGATTCCACTTCGAAAGGAACGGTCTTTTCTTTCATTCGTTCCGGATCTTCGTTGGTGATTTCTACACCATCCTTTAGATAACGTCCCTGAATCTTGCGAGGACCGATTTTGAGAACAAAGCTATCATCGGTGGGATTGGGATTGTCCTTCTGATACTTGATCCCTCCGGTATAGATGCGACCATAGCGCTCCTGGCCGTCCGGGGTGAGCATCTTTTTGAATTGGGAATAGGTGATTTTTTCCGGCGTTTCTTGCCCCGGAAAGATCCCGTTTTGACCCTGAAAGAAAAAGAGAATGATGATAATTCCCAGAAACAGGAACAGGAAGTACTTAAAGTTTTTGTTCATAGGGAAGCCTGTAGACTTAGATCAGTATAGACAGCACCGGAAGGAGCGTCAATTTCTAAAGGCGGAATTTTTCCACCACTTCGTCGATGTCACCCTGGGTGATGGATCGAATGGCGGCCTCTGCATCGTTGATGATATTGATGAGCTGCACGTTTTCCAGAGGATCGAATTCCTGGTTCACGTACTGCTCTCGCTTCTTTTTGGCCGCACTTTTTCCTACAATGCCCACACGAACCCGGATGAAGTTCGGGGATTTTAGAGCAATGGCAAGATTGTCAATGCCAGGGTGGCCGTGGTTCACACCACCCTGTTCTACAACGATTTTGCCCAGATCCAGGGCGAAATCGTCCATAATAACTATGATATCCTCTGGCTTGATTCGCAGGAAGGAAGCTATATACAACGCTGCCTCCCCGGCGAGCTCGGCATAGGTCTGGGGCTTCAGAAGTACAACCTCTTCGCCCTCAAACTCTCCGCGCCCGATCAGGGATTTCTTTTTCTTGGTGCGAATATCTATGTTATTGTTATTGGCGATTACATCAAGGATCTTGAAGCCAATGTTTGACCTCCGATTGATGTACTTTTCCCCGGGATTTCCCAGGCCAATAATCAGCTTCATAGACTACCCTCGAATCAGGCTTCAGCTGTTGCTTCAGCTTCGCCCGGTTCCTTGTCCGCCATTACAGTCATTCTGGATTGTGCGATCTTGCAGATGATAGGATTACCTTTCATCATAACATCCCAATCGCCAGGAATATCCAGATCTTTCAGGTGGATTTGCCCGCCTACCTGCAGATTTGTAATGTCCACTTCGATTCTCTCTTTCAGAGATCCCGGTGGAGTGCGCACTCGCAGCTGACGAATGTAATGCTCCAGTGCACCGCCGGCCTTAACTCCGCGAGCGAAGCCTTTAGTTTCTACAGGAACATTCACTCGTAGCTTCTGAGAAGGGTTGATTCTATACAGATCTACGTGCAGAACATCGCCGGAAACTGGATGGCGCTGGATTTCTTTTGCCAGTACCTTTACGGCGCCTTCGCCTTCTACTTCCAGCGCAATCTCGGAGCTCTGACGCAGGCCGGATTGAATCAAGCGATCAAAGTCTTTTGCATCCAGTTCCAGAGCTTCTGACTTTCCGCTTCCAATTAGATTGGCAGGTACTTTACCTGCAACACGGCTTCGACGAGCGACGTTCTTTCCTCTTCCATCGCGCTTGGTTGCTGCAATTTTTCTTTCCATTTTTTTACCTCGAATGATTTCCTGAGTGCTATTCTATTCGCTGCAGAGCCCCTTCTCTTAAAGAAAGAGGGAACTAACAGACTCCTCGTTGTGTATTCTGCGAATCGCTTCGCCTACCAGTCCGGCCACCGAAAGTTGAGTGATCTTATCGATCCTTTTGGATTCCGGAAGCTGGATACTATTCGTAAATATTACTTCATCTATTGAGCTATCTTTCAGACGTTCTACCGCCGGTCCGGACAGCACAGCATGCGTGGCCGCTGCCATGACCGATGTAGCTCCATTTTCTTTCAATGCGGAGGCGGCCTTGGTAATGGTTCCGCCGGTATCGATCATATCATCAAATAGGATACAGTTTCGGTCTTTGACCTCTCCAATTACATGCATCACCTCGGAAACATTGGCCCGGGGACGTCTTTTATCAATAATGGCCAGGCCTGCTCCGATCTGACGCGCCAGGAATCGGGCACGTTCTACCCCGCCTGAATCTGGAGAAACCACCACCGGATCCTGAAGCTTCTTTTCGTTAAGATACTTCACAAATACCGGCGCTGCATACAGATGATCCACAGGCACTTTGAAAAATCCCTGGATTTGATCCGCATGCAGATCCATAGTCAGCAATCGATTGGGCCCCATGGATTCGATGAGGTCTGCAGCCACTCGTGCTGAGATGGGTACCCGGGGCTCGCTCTTGCGATCCTGGCGACCATAGCCGTAGTAAGGAATCACTGCTGTAATTCGCTTGGCACTGGCCCGACGAATGGCATCCAGCATCAGAAAGAGTTCCATTAAATGATCGTTGGCCGGCTCTGAAGTGGGCTGAACAATAAATACATCCCGACCGCGAATATTCTCTTCGATCTTAACAGAAATCTCTCCATCGGAGAACTTCTTGATTGTGGCTACGCTCAGACGAGTACCCAGATACTGCGCAATTTCCCCTGCCAGTTCCTGGTTGGCGCTTCCTGAAAAAATTAGTAGTTCGTAGCTCATATCTCCCGCCCGATTTTCCGCTGAATCCAGCATGGTTCAGGATCCGCTTACGGCTCTTTGCCCTGCATGAAATCGATTGTATTTTTCTTCCAGGATGGCCAGTTCATCCACTGTATTGGCACCCAGAGTCTGGTCTGTATCGTTTAGAATGAGGGTGCCTATTTTACGATCCTGGCCCCGGTACACCTGAACGGCATCCGGTAGATAGTATTCATTTTGCTTATTGCTGGAATCTATGCGAGTGAGGATCTCAAAGATTCCAGGGGATTCAAAAATATAGGTACCTGCATTGGATTCTTTGATCTTTCGAATTTCATCGTCCGCATCCTTTTCTTCCACAATACGTTCCAGAAATCCATCTGCATCGCGAACCAGGCGACCATAACCAGTGGGATCCGGCTGAACGGAGGAGAGCACACAGGCGGCCACATCCTGGGATTCCTGAGCATGAAAAAGCTGCTCGAATGTTTCTGGCTGAATCAAAGGCATATCGCCGGAGGTTACCAGCAGAGTTCCGGATTCATTGCCGATGGCTTCTCTTGCGGCCAGAAGGGCATGGGCTGTTCCCTTTTGCTCCTTTTGTTCAGCGAAAACTACCTGAGGATATTCCTTCAGATCGATGCGGCTTTTCACTTCTTCCTGGCGATAGCCTACCACGACTGCAATCTTACTTAGATTCAATGATTTCAGGTTTTCCAGCACATGCTGGATCATCGGCTTGCCCGCAACAGACAGAGCTACCTTGGGCAGTTCGGATTTCATCCGGGTGCCTTTGCCGGCGGCCAGAATAACGGCCATTCGATTTGAGGAGGTAGATGCCATGCGCTAACCAGTCGAGCGGGAAGATGCTGGGCCGGGAGGATTCGAACCTCCGTATGTCGATACCAAAAACCGATGCCTTACCGCTTGGCGACGGCCCAATATGTTTTAATCCCAGAGTGCAAACGTTTCAAATGGCAGCTCTGGATATTGGCTTTTCAGGCTGTCCAGAGCTTCAATTGCTCTCTGACCACTGCTATAAAGCCCATACAGAGCTGAACCACTGCCCGATAGAGAGGAGTAGTCAGCACCAGTCTGAACCATCGATTCCTTGATTCCTGCCAGTTCCGGATGCATTTCAAACACCGGTAGCTCAAAATCGTTGGTCCAGTGTGCCAGGCGACTCCACTCTCCAGCGGCTATGGCATGCCAGTCTGAATCGCTTAGCAGAGACCCAAGTTTTGCATCCTCGCTTTGCTGTAAAGGTCTTTTCAATCTACTGTACGCCTCCGCAGTGGATACAAACAGCCCTGGAAAGCATAGAACACCGTACACAGGTCCGGCCTTCACGGGACTGATTCTTTCGCCGGTGCCTTCCACCAGAGCAGGTGTATTATCCAGAAAAAATGTAACATCAGCACCCAGTTCCGGGGCCAGTGCTCTGGCCTGGCTCATAGAAATCCAGTTCTGGTTCACACCGTACAATAATATCAAAGCAGCATTGGCCGAACCGGCACCAACTCCAGTGCCTGGAGGGATGCGCTTTTGCAGCTGGATGCTCAGTCGCGGTAAGGAGTCCTGGTCTGCATCTTCTGAGCGATGCTGTTGCAGCAGCTTTACTGCTCGCATCATTAAATTCTTATCCAGGTGGGGGCCTCGCTCGCTTACATCGTCAAAGGCCTGTCGAATGGAATCCGGCCCTACAATCAAATTCTCCGAGCTAAAGATAAACTGGTCCGCTGTCTCAAAGTGGATAGAGTCTCCGCGAAAGAGCGGAGTTGGTTTTACAGAGGGGTATTCCGCGGTTGGATCAGAAGGGGCATTGGTTGATGGGGCAGCGGCTTCCGAGTTTCGTTCCGGGGGGCCTTCAGCGCCAGCTTCTCCAGGGCCAGGATCCGGAGAGCCCAGTCGAATGGGTAGAAATAGACTGTAGATTTGATGAAGTCCGTCTTTGCTGGCCAGCCGCGGGCCCACGGTGAGGCCCAGGTTGATCTTACACGGACAATACACAGCTGGTGGAGGGCATTCCCTGGGCGCCTGGAATGCCAGAAGGCATTATTTGCTGATCTTTTTCTCTACGAACTTCACATACTTGCGAGCTTTTGGATCGAACTTATTCACTTCCAGCTTCTCAGTATGGAGCTTCTTATTTTTGGTCGTAGTATAGAAATAACCCGTTCCAGCAGTGGACTCAAGCTTGATAATTTCTCTCATGATTCCTTTTTTCTCAGACCCGTCTGGCGTCAATTCACTAAACTATACGGGGCCAATCCCTGGATGAGCAAGGCCTTTCCTCGGCGGAGCCACTGGGCGGATTTTTTATATCTGCCCCTCAATTCAGGACTTTTCTGTCCGATGCCGAAATAGCGGCCTCATAGAATACATTGCCGGAGGGAGCCTTTGGACATCAACATTCCCCGCAAACTGAATCGAGTTCTGAGTTCGGCAGCCGTTGCCCTGGCTTTGCTTGCCATTGGTTTCCCTTTTGCAAAACCTTCCCTGGCCAGTGAACCCGGTGCTACAGATATCCTGCTGCGAGATGCTGAGTACTGTAATTTAAGGGGAGTGGAATTGGCCTTGCAGCACGGCGCGGATCCCAATGCCAGATCAAGGGATGGAAAGACTGCTGCGATGTATATTCTGGAGTGCAAAGCCAGGTTTATGCAATGGCAGTGGGCCGGTGATGTTCGGTTGGAGGCCACCATTCTTTCAAGCCTCGCGCGGCTTCTGGAAGCGGGCGCGGATCTCGCTCAGAAGGACTCACAAAATCGAAGCCTGTTAGAGTATGCCTTTACGGCCCGTCATTTACCGGCTGTTCAACTTCTTCTAGAGGCCGGTGCTGAATTTGGCGCCGGAGATTGTTCTGGTAAAGGTGCCGTGAAGGCATTTCTCACGAACTATGTGCATGCTTTTGAATACATCCGATTTCCGGTGCAGGAGGAGCAAAAGCTGTATCAAAGGGTAGTTCTACAAATTATAAAAAGGTGCGAATCGAACCAGCGTCAGGAATTACTTTCGCAACTACTGGAGGGTGCGCTTCGAACTGCTCACTTTGAGGCTATTCCGTTCCTGATGGAACTGGAAGCCGGGCCTCCATCTCGCTGGCAAGACGACGGACCGCTTCTAACGCTGCTTCAATACTCAGAGGATGCGGCCTATGTTGCCCTGGAGTCTCTTCTGAGCAGCGATTTCGCCCATGAGATTGCTAAGTGGAAAACCGTGCCGGCACTACATCAGGCGGCTTTGCTGGGAAATACGCAAGCTCTCAAGTTGATGATTGAGTCTGGCATCCCGGCCGATATCCGGGCCGAATCACACGAAACGGCTCTGCACGTTGCTGCGCTATTCGGGCATACCGGTTCCATGCAGTATCTGGTTTCGCAGGGGCTATCTATAGAGAGTAAGGCCAGAGCAGGTCGAACTCCTTTGATGTTTGCCGTGCAGAGCGGTGAATTGGAGGCTGTGGCTTACCTGCTCCAGAAAGGGGCCTCTATTCATGCGAAAGACCAGGATGGAATCACCGCGCTCCATCTTGCTGTCAAATTCGCCGACAAATTTCCCTTCCGGCGGACGATGATGGGGAGCCGAGAACGCAGCGAATTTTCCCTCCACCGGGTATGGTCATTGGAAGGGCGCAAGATTGATCTGGTGGATCTGCAACGGATTCAGCCGGACGGTTCTCTGACTGAAGCGATAGATCCGCAAAAAGACTATAGAGAGGATTCGAGACGGCTGGAGGAACTGCGGCCTGCTCAGCCTTCGAAGGAAGAGATTGTGGGGACACCACCACAGAAGGAAGAGGTGAATGGACCGGAAGTCAGGACGAAAATCCTGGAGCTATTGCTGGACAGTGGAGCCAGGCCCAATGCAAGGGATTCCGCTGGAAGAGTCCCACTGGATTTCGCCTCCGAAGCAGCGAGACCGGTGATCGCTCCAATACTGAGCAAATACAATTAAAAGATTAGAATTGAGTTTTCCGCCACAGCGCTGCTATTGTGGGGCTGGCCGCGGAGCCACGGCCACTGTGCCGTCAATACACAAGGGGCATCAATTTACGATGAGCTTGCGTAGCAGCTCCCTTTCTTCAGCATCAAAGTACTTTTCGTTTTCAGCCATGATGGTTTTGATCATATCCACACTCATATAGTCAATGGTGCGGCTGTAGGCGATGTCGTTGTAGGGCTCAAACCACTGGAAAATGAAGCCACCAGGTTTTTCCCAGATATCGGCCCCTCGCATGGTTTCCTCATCTACCGTGGACCGGGTTTTCTGACCGTAGGTCTTTTCCAGTTTTTCCCCAATCCATTTGGACTGTATGAAGGGCAGAATGACCCGCACATGGAAAAGCCGACCTTCCATGGTGTCGTACTCTTCTTCCGTGAGCTGATGGTTGTTCAGCTTGGCTACATTCAGGGGGCTCTTGTAGAAGTTGTATCTATAGAGAATATCGTTTCTTTTGACCAGGATGTAACGGTCTTCCACCGCCATTACAATTTCGATCCGTTCCGGAGTATTGGCAGCAGTAGCCAGGTCCTGGAAGCGCTTCTTTACCGCGGAGTAATTGGTCATCCAGGGGGTGTCTGCAAAACCGTTCAGTTCAGCATTTCCTGCATCTACGGCGGGTTGTTCGAACTCACCCGGGGCCTCTGCCAGGATTATTTCTCCGTCGTCGCGCAGGGGAGCCTCCGCCAGTTCCATGGAGTCCGTGGGCCCGGTTTCATAGAGGTTCAGATCACGGTTTGCCTCATTGTCCCTGGCCGTGACCAGACTGGGCAAGATTACCATGGCTGGAATGGCTAAATAGAGAGCCATTAATGTCAGGCCCCAGAATGTATGCTTACTACCCCGCATAGTTCCACTATCGGAGATTTTTTATTTTTCTCCAAGGAATATTATGCTTCAGGGACGACGCTGGAAGGCTTTGCGCTGGAATTATCTCAGACTGGATGGGTGCCGCTGCCGGCGATTCGAGTCTCGAATTCCGCTCCCGTCGGAGCCTGGTGCGAAAAAAAATGTCGCTGAGAACTAGTTACCGCAGTAGCCGGTCCAGAGATAGCCGGCCGGAGTGGACGTTCCGTGGATGCACATGGAGTTTTCGAATACACAGACGGGTCCTGAGGGATTCTCCTGACCCTGCTTCAACGTGGCCTCCGGAATTCGGGCGGCCAGCTTCAGGATGTAGTCCAGGGATTCGGAACGGGTCATGTCGTATGGCTCGGTGCCGCAACGCCAGACGTTCAAGGAGCAGGCACCGTATTTCTCCAGGGCAGACCGGTTACGCTGAATAAGCGCGCTCAGGACTGCGTAGCGCAGGTCGTCGTAGCTGGCAAAAAGTTGGCCCGGACCTCTGTTCTCCAGGCAGAGCCGATGCTTTCGAGCCACAACGCCTGCATCGTTCCACTGAACTTGAGCAAAGTCCTTAGCATGATCCTTTTCAATGGTGCGGTAGATCTGTATAGCACGGTCTGGATCTGTGGCTTCCAGGACCTTTGCCTCCTGTAGTAAATCGTTTACGTCCGGGCGCTTTTCTGGTCTGGTTTCAGAGACCAGAGGTAGGGTCGCGGCCGTCGCCAGGACAAGCAAGAGGAACACCACCCGGGCTTTCGCCCATGCTCTTCGGGAAGCTCTCGCGCAAAATTTCCTCCAGGCATTCATTCAGTTGCCTGCCATAGATAGGTTTGCATGATTCCCTTTCCTTTGATGTCCACAGTTCGAGGCATTAGAGAGTGGGGTTGGCCCAGAAGTTCAAAGGTTCTTTCGCTTACCTGGATGCAATCGGGCTCTCCATGAGATTCCATTCTTTGAGCCATGTTTACTGTATCGCCCCAGAGATCGTAGCTGAACTTGTGCGTGCCGATGACGCCTGCTGCCACAGGACCGGAATGGATGCCAGCCCTTAGCTTCAATGTGAGATCGTGCCTGTCATTAATCTGCTTCATATGATCCATCATGGCACCTGCAGCAGCCATGCAACGTCGGGCATGATCGGGAACCGGTTCCGGCACACCGGCGGCCGCCATGTAAGCATCTCCGATTGTCTTGATCTTTTCAATTCCCAGTTCCTGGCTGATTCGATCGAACTCGGTGAAGATGTCGTTTAACAGCTCTACCAGGGCAGCCGGTTCTACCGTAGCGGAAAGCCGGGTGAAGCCTACAAGATCTGCAAAGAGTACCGAAGCTTCCTCCACGCGATCGGAGATATTGGTGGCTCCGGACTTCAATCGTTCTGCAATAGAGGCTGGTAGAATATTCAATAGAAGTTCATCGCTTTTCTGTTGTTCTCGCTCCAGATCTCCTGCAGTTAATCTCAGAAAATGCCCCAGGATTCTTTTTTCCCTTCGAAGCTGATTTACTTCTGCCTTTAAGTGCTCTACGGATTCTGTGCTAGGCGAAGAGCTTTCTACCAGATCCCTCAATTCATCGGCACTGAATCTGGCCGGTCTTTCGCCGGAACCGCTGAATGCTCCTGGTCTGGACTCCCTGTTTCCGGAAGTTAAACCTGGAGCAGCAGACCGGCCGGAGCCTATTTCTGAATTCTCCAGGTTCGCTTTTGACTCCAGAAGCCTGAGTGCCACCACGGAAATTACAGTATTATGAAGACCACAGCTCTGACCTGTGGTTGTTCCGATTTCTCCCCAGGAACTGAATCCAGCGAGAGGCAGATTCCAGAGCCTATGGATGGCCTGCAGTTCCTTCTGCATGTACTGCCCGAAGCTGCGGGAGCGAAGAGCGCAGTTGAACATCAAGACTGCATCGCTACCATCTACAGAAAGGCTGTCCCTGAAGTTCTGCATCTCGCCGACGCTGTGCTCGATGGTCTCCAGGGCATTGGGAGAACAGAAACGAACCAGGGAACCTTCAGGAATATCGCCACCATAGGTGACCGATTTCTTGCTTCCATCCATCTGGATGACAGCTCGCATAACTTCATTTCCAGAAGCGTTGCGAAGTAGAATAGGATACTCTCCGGCCGCCATCAAATCTGGATCGATATGATTCATTACCGGACTGGCAGCAGCAGGCTTTAAATCGAAGTAATGGCTATAGAAATCTGTGGCCGGAATTCCTTCGATTTCCAGAACTTCACGTCCGCTGGAGCGCGTAATTCTCTTGGGCGTTCCCAGTTCTTTCCATCCGCTTACTGCCAGTCCTTTTACCTCTACGAAATCGGAGTCCAGAACCAGAGCATAAAGACCGGCATCGAAAATCTTTTCGCCGGTAAAGAATGGAGGTTTCTCAAGTAGACCAAAGCTGCTGGGCACGGCTCCAAACACTGAGGCTTTGGGAATCTCATGAAAGATGCCTTCCAGGACGGGCTCCGGCGCTACCTGTAGAGATCCAGGGGCAACAAGAAGTAGTAGAGAAGGGCGACTGAAAGCAGAAGCCATAAAGAGCCCCAGCTTTCGCCCCAGTTCCCGGTGATCGGAATGAGGTTCAAAAACTTTCAGACAGTAGGCTTCCTGTGGCAAATCCAGGATTAATGCAACAATGCCATCCGAGAAAACGTGATCCTGAGCGATGGGTTCTGCGGCGCAGCTACCAAAAACAGAAAAGCCATGCCTTGCAAATGGTTCCAGCACATCCGGAGAAAGGATGCGATCCTGGACAAATACTATGGCCAGGCCCGGACCATGGTCAAGGGGAGGCAGGGTTCGCAATGCCTGTTCCAGCTCCCCGGGGTTGCCGGCCTGAATCAAATAGGGCTTCAAAGTGATATCAATTTATGGCCTTGAGCACAGGAGGCAAGTAGTTCCGGAGCAGTAATTCGAAGACCCTGATGCCGTGAAAGTCCGAGGAATCCTAAATTCCTTGAAGCAATCCTGGGATTTTTCAACCTGGTCTGGCTTTGTTCTGGGTCCGTAAAATAGTCTGGGATTTATCAATTCCCGAATCAGGAAAGGTCTGCCGGGCAGGCACGGATTGTATTGGCCAGCCAGGATGGAAAAACTAATAGCATTGCTGCTATACCTGACGTTTGAATCCAGAAATAGAAGCGAAAAAATAAGTTTACGTAGTATTATCAAAAATTAAGTTTACAAAGTTCGTTTCTCCAGAGTGTTCCAGTCCCGAGAAACTCGAAATTCTTATGAAAAACCGTCTTCTTTACCTGGTAATGGCCACGCTCTTTCTATGTGGTTGCCAGCCCTCTGTTGGTGGCGATTCCATGGCTTTTCTAGCGCTTCTCTCTTCCGGTGGTGAAGCGAATGTAAACAGTCAACCTTTTCGCTCCGGGCAACCTATTGATTTGGACAACAATGGCATCGACGACGGCGGCAACCTGGATCTGGACGGCGATGGCCAATCGGACGGAATCGATACTTCCGGCAACGGTGCCCCCAATGTGAATTACGTAGACGGCAATAGCGACGGAATCCCGGAAGGTATCGACACGGACGGGGATGGAACCATCGATTACAATGTGTCTGTTGGGGTTGATGGCACAGTTACGATTACCGATCCCATTACAGATGCTGTGGTTACTGTGATCGATGTTGATGCTGATGGTACTCCGGATGGCTTTGATCTGGACGGGGACGGAAACATAGATGACAACATTTTGCAGAATCAATCCAGCGATTCCACCAGTCCGGTTACCACATCGGACAAGCCTGCGGGTACCTATGCCACCGAACAAAGCGTCACGCTAACCTGTAGCGACAACCTGGCCCCCGGGGCCATCGCCTATTCTACATCTGGCGTAGATCCCGATTTTTCGGGTACCGGCTCTGTGAGCCTGGCTCCCTCGGTCACCACTACGGTTGGAGCGGGCGGAGATGGCGTATATCAGCTGAAGTTTCGTTGCCGGGATATGGCCGGTAATCTGGAGTCGGTGAAGACTGTAAGCTATACCATCGACTCGACGGTGCCCGATGTTTCGGTAACTTCCATTGACTCAGAATATATCAGTGCCTCGGGTGGCACCTCCAGCACATCATTTGACTGGACTGCAAATCGAAATGGGACCTATACCGTTCGATTGGGCGGAAGCGATTGCTCGTCTGGGTCAGTTCTATCTGGACCTGCTCCGGTTTCGGCAAGCGCCAACAATACCGGTTCAACCATAACAGCATCCAGCCTGAGTTCCGGAGCAAACACTATACGGGTGTGCGTCATGGATGGTGCGAACGGATTAACGGGTTTTACGACTTTCACTTTGTATCGCGACGACGGGGCACCTGCGCTGGTTTCTACTTCACCAACAGACAATGCAACGGAGGTGGATCCTCGGGCCGGAGCAATTACACTGGTATTTTCCGAGCCTATGGATACTTCGCTCGGTCAGAGCCTGATCACCGAGGCGAACTACAGCTCGCCTTCGTGGCAGACAGTGCCAAACACTGGAACTACCTACGAATGGATCAACAGCACGACTCTGAGAATTAATCTGAGCTGGATCTATTTCCCGGAGAACTCCTATATTCGCTGGACTCTGAATTCTACCGGCCTGAAAGATCTGGCCGGAAATTCTCTGTCGAGTAGTATTCAGAGGAGCTTCCTTACCACCACGAGTAAGCTCAAATATCCTGTATTCAAGACCGGCCAAACCCAATGCTGGGATCAGGACGGAGATTCTGTAAGTTGCTCCGGCACCGGTCAGGACGGCGATTACCAGAAAGGTGTGGATCAAGACTATACCGGACCGGAAGCGCATGCGACCTACTCCAGTGACTATACAACGTCAGATAATGTTACCGGGCTCACATGGACGAGCTGTCCTCTTGGAAAATCCGGGGCAACCTGTGGTTCAGGCTCGGCTACAACCTACAACTATTTCGCAGCACTCAATGCATGCGCTTCGCTGAATACTGAAAATTCTGGGGCCGGTTATGCCAGCCGTACAAACTGGCGATTGCCAACCTACGCCGAAATTGGCACACTTGTGCAGTGGAGCCTCAGAGACCCATCGGTAGATTCCTCCGCCTTCCCCGGCATTCCTTATAGTCCAGGCGAGTATCAGATGCACAGTACAGCGATCAATCCCGCGGGTAGCCAGAGTTCTATGTTTAGCGCAAACCTCGGCTACGGGTACAATAATAACTGGGGGCAGGGCAAACTCGAAACAGGCATCGTTCACTGCGTATCTGGCATTGCCGGGCAGGCAGAAAGCTATACCGATCATGGTGACGGCACAGTTACGGACAATGTTACACAGCTGATGTGGCAAAAATGTCCCAGGGGCTATTCTGGATCGGACTGCGATACGGGTGACGAAGATCTAATGGATTGGCAGGGAGATCTGGATTACTGTAATTCTCTCAGTCTGAAATCCAGGACATGGCGATTACCCAATGCCAGCGAATTGGCCAGTCTTGGAGATATGTCTTCGTATAGTCCGGCGATAAACCAGACATACTTTCCTCATCCTGTAACCAACCCACTTACCTGGCGAGCATTCAATAGTTCCACTACTGTGACGGACGCCACGAATACCGCTTACAACGTGGAGTCTCCTACCTGGTCCAATCAGTTTGCCAATATTGCCACTCTTTATGGGAAGGATGCGGCCTTTAGCGAAGTTCGATGCGTCACGGATGCGCCCTGATCCAGCCGGGAATCCTCATCGATAGCGACGCTGTGGAATAAGCGTTGTGACCTTTTGCGATGAATTGTGGACGCCGATGGTCCCGCTCCTCCCTGTAACGGTTGAAACTACTTGAACCGGAGCGCAGCCATCACAAGCTTGCCGCGTTTTGTCTGGATTCAGTAAAATGGGTGGTCCACTCATATGCCGATTCCCGTGGGGGAGACCCATTTTTCTGCTGGCTACCCTTGTCGCTATTTCATGTTCGTCAGGCTCCATCGGAACATCCAATTCCGAAAGCTTCGAATTTTTGATAGATGAGTCCTCGGCAGAGACCTGTGATACTATACAGATGCGCAAAGATTGGACGTCGTCCGGTAATCTTCTAAATCTGGGGTTTACGAATTCTGCTATCTGGATTCGTCTGAAGGATATAGAGCCTGGCGCGAGATTTTTGATGCTTCAACAGCCCATGATTGGCGAAGTCCTCCAATGTGACCCCGCCCGGAGCAGGGCAGGAGTGGAAGTGCCGGTGTACCTGTGGCCTTACAAGGTTCGCTATCCTACGTTTCGTTTGAGTGAGGGGGCAGGCGCTCAGTATTTTCGTATTCGCTCTCGCAAGGTGATCAATTTCCCTGTGAAGCTTCTGGGGCTTTCGGATTTACTCCGCCATATCCAGATTCGGCAATTCATTCAGTTCAGTCTATTCGCCGGTGCTATCATTGCGGCACTTTTCTTCTTCGCCGTGTATCTATATTCCCATCGCAGACTCTATCTTCTCTTTTCGCTCGCGCTGATATCTACCTGTTTCAGTCTGTTCGTGGTCTATGGAGACGGATATCTCTATTTCTGGCCAGATTTTCCCGCTGTTCAAAGTGCTATGTTCAAAAGCACCTCCATGCTGGCCGCTTTGTTTGCCAGTCTATTTGTGCGATCGCTTCTGCAAACCTGGCAATGGCTCTGGCTGGATCGGATAATCCTGGTGGTCATCGGGTTTCAAGGAGTGGCCGCCATGAGCTCTCTGTGGCCCCGTCTGGATCCCTTTTTCTTTGTGGTTCTTGTATCCGGGCCATTCGTAGGTGTACTGATTACTGTACCGGTGGCCTTCATTCGCCTCAGGGAAGGGGACTTGCCGGCCAGGTTCTACTTCCTGGGGTGGGTGGTTCTTCTGGTTGCATTCTTTTTTAACATATTGGTATTTCGCGGCGCTCTGGACTACCAATCCTGGATGGCTCATGCGCCGATCTTTGCCGCACCCATCACTTTCTTTTTACTCGCCCTGGGAAGCTACAGTCGATTGCAGGTTGAAAAAAGACAGCGTCTGTTGATGCAGGAAAAAAATCGCAGACTGCTCGAAGAACTGGAAGAAGCGCAAAGAAGCATGCTGAATCGCAAGGATTCCGGTACCAAAGAATCCCTGAACCAGGATTCAGGGTCTCCAGCGATCGACTCGCCGGTGCGCTCGCAACTGGTGGGTGTGGATGTGGAGGCCCGGAAGGCCATGCTCTTACAGGCCATGAAAGAGGACAGACTCTATGAAGTAGAAGATCTAAGGCTGGAAGCTCTTGCCAGGCACGTGGATCTTCGTCCGCATCAGCTTTCTGAACTGTTGAACCAGGTACTGAATACATCATTCGCCGACTTTTTGCGAAAGTTTCGCATTGATGCGGCCATGCGAAAACTATCCGATCCACAAAACCAGGACTCGATTCTGGACATTGGGCTTGCTGTAGGATTTGGCTCCAAGACAGCCTTCAATCGAAGCTTTATGGCCATTACTGGAATGACACCCGGGCAGTTTCGCAGCCAGGCCAGAAAAGATAGGCTCATGGAAAAGGCCAGGGCTTGAATTCATTTTCAAAGGCTACTTTCCCGGAGGAATCTGGCACAATAATGAGTTTATGATGCAAACTGACTCAGGTCCCGAGAACGGGCTGAAAGAGCCCGGATCCATATGTAGATTGAATCCAGGCCCTTCCTTTTTGAGGCGATCAATAAGTCTCAGAGTGTAATAGAGCCCTGGTTACTGGACTACATCTACATCTCGAATATGTCCGTCCCCCGTAGAGTTTTTTATCAGAGATGTTCCGGTATTACTCTCCCAGATGGTCGGATCTGAAGATCCTCCTGCATTGTCTGAATAACCGCCCACCAGAACGCTGGTTCCGGAAAGTGCGATGTCAAAGCTCTTGGAATGTTCCCCTGCATCCACCGGACTCAGATCTACCCGGTTGCCATCCACCCAGTACACTGCCTGGTCAATGCCGGCGCCGGTTTGACTGAATCCGCTAATATACAGAGTAGTTCCAACGATATCGATGGCATTTGCCTGGGACGATCTGGATGGATCTATGACGGATAGGGAAGTGCGAATTCCATCCCTCCAGAAAACGGGTACCGGAATGCTGGATGAGTTATAGCTATTTCCTACGGCATACACAACACCATTCAATACTTCCAGATCGGCAACGAAACCATTCTTGCTGTTGTCGATGCGCGAAAGCGTCTCTCTGGTTCCATTGGTCCAGATGCATGGCAATATGATAGATCCATCTCCGCAGGAGCCACCTATGTAGATGTTTCCTCCATCTAAGGCAATGGAGGCTGCCTGGGATGATCGGCCGGCATCCGGAACGCTGAGAGCGTTCCACTGGTTGTTTTTCCAGTAGCCCGGAACACTGGTACCTGTGCCATCCGCGCTGAAGCCGACTATATAAAGATCCGCTCCAACAAAAATCGCATCGTTGGCTATTCCGTCTTCGGTATTGTCCAGGCGCGGTAGCGAATTCCAGGATCCATTTCTCCAGTAACCTGGAACATGATATCCGGAAGCATCCGAGGAGTATCCCGTAACAATGATATCAGATGCAGTCACCAGAATTGATGTGGCTTCTGATTCACCGTTTGCTTCCAGATCCGGCAGGGTGGTCTTTACACCATCCTTAAAATACAGAGCACGTCGACCGCTGCCGTCGAACTCCCAGCCAGCATAATAGGTGCCGCTGTTTGGATTAATGGCCAGGGCAGCCAGTAAAAGCATATCGTTGTTATCTTCCTCATTCTGTCCTGGTAACAGAAAGCACTGAGTTGTTAATGCCAGGGTTGCACCCAGCGCAAAAAGCATGGCCGTATTTGCCATGCAGCGTTTCCATTTTTCCAATCTTTGCATAATCTGCTCCTGCACTCCAATGGAGTGGTTAATATGGGCAGACCATACCACGGTATTCTGTGACTGTCGGTGCAGCTTATAAGCTGCACCTGCCAAAAATGATTGGACAGGCAAACAGGGGAAACATTTGTTTAGGTTGTGGCAAATCCGGTTAAAACCGAACCAGCGCTACCATTCCATCCGCTGATCGCAAAATGGTTCCAGCAGCGCTACGGATCGCCCACTGAGATTCAGTCACTGAGCTGGCCTCAAATCATGGCCGGCAGTCATGTTCTTATTTCTGCACCCACGGGCAGTGGAAAGACCCTTACAGCATTTCTATCTGCACTCAATGCACTGGCTTCTGGCGAAGTCAGTACAGGGGGCCTGAGGATTCTTTACATTTCTCCTCTCAAGGCTCTTAACAATGACATTCGAAGAAATCTAATAACTCCGCTGGAGGAATTGAAAAGCCATTTTGAAAGCGCAGGAGAAACATTTCCGGATGTCAGAGTGAGCGTCCGCAGCGGAGATACACCGGACGATGAAAGACGTTCCATGATGCGTCATCCGCCGGAGATTCTGATTACCACTCCTGAAAGCCTTAACATTCTCCTGACCTCCAGCAATGGCAGGCGAATCTTTGAAGGACTGAACACAGTGATACTCGATGAGATTCATTCCGTGGCGCCTACGAAACGGGGAGTGCATCTCATGACTGCCGTAGAACGACTGGAACTTTTATGCCCTGGTTTCCAGAGAATCGCACTTTCTGCTACAGTGCGTCCCATGGAACGAGTGGCCCGGTTTGTGGGCGGCTACGAGAGACTGGTTTCCGGATCGGAAGTAATCTACAGGCCCAGACCGGTGGAGGTTCTGGAAACATCTGTGCGAAAGGAATATGCTCTGGAAGTTGATTTTCCGGTGGTGGAGCATGGATCCCGGGAACTGGAAACAGCATCTAAAAGCGAATGGCCGGAAGATGTATTGTTTGGATCCATCGTCCAGCGATTGAAGGAAATCATTAAATCCAATCGCAGTACTCTTATTTTTACAAACAGCCGACGTATGGCTGAAAAGATCAGCATGCTCATCAATGAAGGAGAGGATCAGATTCTTTCCTACTGTCATCATGGGGCCCTTTCCAGAGAAATTCGCTCCGTAGTAGAACAGGATCTGAAAGAGGGCCGATTGCCTGCCGTTGTAGCCACTGCCTCTCTGGAACTGGGAATCGACATCGGGGATCTGGATCAGGTTGTTTTGATTCAAAGTCCAGGATTTCTTTCTACCACTCTGCAAAGGCTGGGAAGAGCCGGGCATTCCGTAGGTGCCATTAGCCGTGGTTTATTCTTACCACTGCATGGAAGGGATTTGCTCCAGTCTGCCATACTTGCCGGCTCCGTAGAAGCACGAGAAATCGAAGAAGTGCAGCCCATTCGAGGAGCTCTGGATATTCTTTCGCAGATCATACTTTCCATGCTCTGCAGCGAAGAATGGAATCCGGATGAATTGCTTTCTTTTCTTCGCAGCAGCTACAGTTACCACGAGCTTCCGGAAAATCAATTTCGCACGGTTCTGGAAATGCTCAGCGGTCGATTTGCCACTTCCCGCATTCGAGAGCTGCGACCCCGGATTCATCGGGATCCCATCAAGAACACTCTCAAGGCTGCAAAAGGGGCTCCCTTTCTACTCTACATGAACGGCGGAACAATACCGGATCGTGGCTACTATGGACTCAGACATCTGGATACTAAATCTCGCATTGGCGAACTGGATGAAGAGTTTGTATGGGAAAGATCCATAGGAGATACATTTACTCTGGGAAATCAATCCTGGCGCATCATGGAGATTAACCATAACGATGTCCTGGTGCGACCGGCCCCGGCGGATGCAGCCTCCATGGCCCCTTTCTGGAGGGCCGATGCCCAGGATCGGGATGCCTTTGTTTCTGAGAAGCTGGCCCTGTTCCTGGAAGAGAAATCCCGGGAGCTGGAATCCGATTTTAGTGAAGAGCTGGTAAACAAGTATCACCTGAGCCCGGGTGCGGCTGGCTATCTTCAGGAATTCCTGAGGCTTCAAAAGGAACGCACGGGACAGCTTCCTCACAGACATCATCTATTGATTGAGCACTATGAAGATCCCATGAATCGTTCGGATCGAAAGATGGTGATTTTGCATACATTATGGGGTGGTCAGGTGAATCGTCCATTTGCTCTGGCCATTCGCGGTGCTTTCCTCAAGGAATCCGGCCTCAAGATTCAAACCATGAGCGATGATGATTGCGTAATGGTCATGTTGCCCACAGAGTTCGATCAGGCTCAGCTACTGGATATAGTCCGGGCCGATAACCTGGAGTCCCTACTCAAAGAGGTGCTTTCTTCCACTGGATTCTTTGGGGCTCTTTTTCGCCAGAGTGCCGGTATTGCGATGCTTCTGCCCGGAAAGATACGGAATCGCACTCCACTGTGGCTCAATCGATTGAGATCTAAAAAGCTTCTGGAAGCCACATCCTCCTTTCAAGATTTTCCGGTAACTCTGGAAACCTGGAGAGCTTCGCTAACCGATACCTTCGATCTAAAGACATTGCATCAACGCTTGAGCGAAATCCACCAGGGCCAGATTCGTATTTCAGAAGCCTTCACTCGCAGTCCATCCCCCTTTGCCAGAAATCTGATCTGGCAGCAAACCAATACATTTATGTATCAGGATGATCGATCTGATGCATCTGGTAGGCGGCCGGCCGAAGATTTTTTCAAGGAGCTGGCGCGAACATCCGGCCTCCGCCCGTCTATACCGGATGCGGTGCTGGAGCTTTACCGTAGCAGAATGCAGCGAACGGCCCCTGGATATCCACCGGAAGGTGCATCGGAACTACTTGCATTGATTCGAGATCGCATCTTAATTTCACAGGACGAATACCGATTCTATATTTCCCATCGGAGTCTCAGTCAAGGTGAGAATCCGCGGACTGATAATAATACCGGGACGAATCCGGAACCACTGCAGGATACTGCTCTGTATCTGGTATCCGTGCTAAACGGTGAGCACTCCTGGATCTGCGCTCTAGAAAATGTTCCGCTGCTGGAATCGATTCATCCTTCTGAAGAAACGGAGATTCTTTCCGTTGAAGGAGGCGCGCCTTCCCGAGCCACAGAAAGCGCACTGGAAAGAATCAGACAGGAAAATGCCAGACAGGCGGCCCGCGATGGGGCACCGGAACCGGAAGATATTCTTCAAGAGCTTATTCAAAGCTATCTTCCTTTTACTGGTCCTATTTCGCGCAGTGAATTGTATACAGCGTTCTATGATTTTAATGCAGTGGACCGGGTTCTGGAAAGACTTCTGGAAGATGGTCGCATTGTAGAAGGCCCGTTGCTGGAATCTTCGGCTCAAAAAGGAAGTCTGGAAATTTGCGATACAGAAACCCTGGAGATCCTGCTGAGGCTTACCAGGCAGCATTTCCGGCCGGACTTTAAACCTCATACAGCTGATGAGCTACCGCTTTTTCTGGCTGAATTTCAAGGACTTGTAAGGCCGGGGTCTGATCTGGATGAACTGCAGCTTCGCATGGATCAGCTCATCGGTTATCCTCTGAAGGCAGGACTCTGGGAAACAGAGATTCTGCCTGCCAGGATGAATCCTTATTTTCCGGCATGGATGGATTCACTGTTCGAGCTAGGATTATTATGGATGGGCACGGCAAGACAATCCATAGCCTTCCTTACAGAACGGGATCTGCCTCTATTTCTGGATTCTAGAACCATACCGGACGGTAAGATAGAAGCCGGGCTGGACTCCATTGCGAACCGGGGAGAGGCTGAAGCGTGGTTGGAATCGGATTCGCAACAAAAAGAGGCCAGTGGAACGCTGGAATCAGAATCGATGCTGGATACCCTGTTTCCTCATAGAAAGGGTAGATTCAATTTCTACGATCTTCTTTCTGAATCAGGCCAGACGGCCCAGGAACTCACTACCAACCTATGGGAACTGTCCTGGCAGGGATTTCTTACCAACGATTCCATGACCAGCCTGCGAAAAGGAATCGATAATAATTTTCAGGCTCCGGCGGCGCAGTCCAGCTCGGGAGGACGAACCGGTAGAGCTCGCTGGAGCGGAGCCCTAAGTTCTGCAGGCAACTGGAGATTGATTCCCTGGAAGGATTATCAAAATGCCGAGATCTCCATTCTGGAACAGGAAGAGATAAATCGCGAAAAGATACAGCTACTTCTGGGACGATACGGAATTCTGTTTCGGGATCTTCTGCAGCGGGAGTTTCCTGGATTTCGATGGAAGTCACTGGTATCTACACTTCGGCGAATGGAACTTTCCGGAGAAGTGATGGGCGGCTTTTTCTTTCAGGGCATTCAGTCCCTGCAGTTCATGAGTCCGCAGGCCTTTCGCAAGTTGAGCGAAGGACTATCGGAGGATTCATTATACTGGATGAACGCTCTGGATCCGGTTTCCCTTTGCGGTGTGGATGTGGAAGGATTAAACCTGCCCAGGCGAATTGCAGGAAACCATCTGGTTTTTCATGGAAAGAAGCTGGTGCTACTCTCCCGCAGGAGAGGTAAGGATATTGATATACTTGTTCCGGCCGGTTCAGCTGACCTGAAAAGATACCTGGAATTCTTTTCTCAATGGCTGGCAAGGCCGCGAAATGCTCCTTCCAGAATCGATGTAGAAACCATCAATGGACTTTCTGCCCTGCATTCCGAGTATCGCAAGGAACTGGAGGCATTCGGCTTTATATCCGGACATCGCACATTAACGCTGCATCGAAAATATTGAAAAACCCGCCTGGCCAGGCATTGGATCCAGGGAAGGCACGAGGCCAGGAAAACTGTGGAATCCAGAAAGTAAGGAGCCCAGAGTCGAGAACCTCAGGCAGAAAGCCATGAGCCAAGAGTCGAAAATTCCAGGCGGAAATCCAGAAGCAGCAAGCAAGAGCCGAAAGCTGGAAGCCGTAAACTTCAGGGAGGAAGCAATGGACGGGAAGCTTAAAAAGCCAATAAACGGGTAGAGTGCTAGAAATCGGTATTATCGTCCGGAAGTTCCAGGTCTGCGATTCGATCTTCTACCGAAGGATTGGCCTTGCCAGATTTTCCCGACTTTCCGCCGGATTTACGGGACTGAATATCCTCTGGTTCCTGGAAATCGTCAGGAAGATCATCCTGGTATTGAGGCACAATAGAGTCCGATTGGAAATCATCGGATGCGAAGTCCGATTCAAATTCAGATCCGCCCGGCATTTCATCCGATTCGTAGTCATCATAGTCATCGTATGTGGAATCCAGGCCTTCATCTTCCAGAGCCTGTTGCTTCTGGTCCAGACGATAACCGGCATAGAGCATACAGATTACTGCATTGATAAGCGAGAAAAGAAAGCTGGTTTGATGATGAACGCCCCAGGAGGTGAGGTTGATGGCTGCCAGGGTAGTAGTAAGTCCAAAAAACAGGCCGATTTCGGTATTCAACAATCGCATCAATACCCCGGAAGAACCTCCGGAGTCCCGGGCCAGATCGCGAAAAGAAGGATAGGCCAGATGAAGAATCAGCACAAATAGAGCAGATTGAAAGAAGTAGTTGGGCATTTGAGCGCTGGCCCAGTCCGGTTCAGGACCGACATCAGGAGAAAAGAATCCCCCTACCCAGGTAAGACACCAACCCAGGGCGATGCCCACTCCAATGCCAGCAAATTGAAGCAGTCTATCTCTTCCATCCGTGAGATGCATTAACTGATCCTGAATAATCTGAGGAATGTTCAGGATCTCTTCTCGCCCATAACGATCCTTGCGGCGAAAAAGCTCATACCAGTAATGCACCACCAGTACAATGCCGGCAAAGATGGAAAATAGTATGACCCAGACCAGAATATCCAGCATACTTAATCCTCGACCTACCGGGCCTCTTCCTTTGCAATTCTTTCCAGCAGGGGAGCAAACGGATCTGGCCTCTGACCTGGAAAATCCGGGTAGATCTCAATTTCATCCAGTTCTACGTTTCGAAGGAAGCTGGCTCGCTTCTGGCTGATTCTCAGTCCATTTTCGAATTCCTTCCAGTCTTCAAATGTAAATTCGATTCCCCGTGCAGGGATGGCCTGAGTCCACAGCAGCCATCTCTGAGGCTTTCCCCGGGCATCGGCATAGATTAAATAGGAGTCTCCTGGAGTGACTCCTCCGGTTTCGTAAGTAATCAAAAGTCCCTGATCATCGGTCAGTCGCCTTACAGCACCCGGCGCCCTTAGAGCAGAGAATGGATTTAACCAGAACAGATCGTTGATATGGGCTTCGTAGGCTTTTTGCAGCCAGGCACCTTTATCAGAGCCGGAGAGCTCTTTTCCGTTTTCGAATACCAGGCCCTTTTTTGAATCCAGCTGCAGCAGTACAGTCACTTCGCCGTTGGACTGCAGTGTTCCAGATTCGGAAGCCTTGCCTTCATTGCCGTCCGGATTGGGACTGGCAGACTTATCATCCGATGATTCGTTGTTCAGAAATTGAACTCGCACCAGGCGTCGGTTACGGTCGAATAGATGCTTGCGATGAGCCGGGTTAAAACGAAAGGAAATGGCATCTGTCTCTTTCCAGGCTTTCAAGCCAGTGAAGTCCTCCACCAGAGCGGTCTTGCGTTCTGCAGCCGGGCCGGGAGTGGCCGAGGGTAGATCCCGGGTTATGGAGATACCAATCCAGATTCCGGCGGTGACCAGCAGAGAAACCAGGATTGTTATATAGGTCAGGGTTTTCTTTTTCAGTGCAAGCTTCAAGGGAGGCCCCCGTTTTTGACCGGATTACAGTCTACTGTAATCTCTCCAGAGCACCATCAGGGAGTCAATGGCATCCCTCATGGAAAAGGGAATTTCTTTCTGGTCCGGATCCTGGTCAAAGCGTAGATGAACAATGTCTGCATCGGCTTCAGCCGAATCGATATCCAAGCCAGGAACCAGGGAGAGTCCTTTGAAAATCAAGGTTCGCGCGGAAGACTCATCCAGATCCTCCAGCTGGGAAAGCTGCAAGGAAAGATACTGAAATAGAATAAGAGAGATGGCCCGCTGGTCGGGAATAGTCATCGCACACAGCGTACGTATTTTACGGAACTTTTGCTACTGCTTTGCAGATAGCCAAAGGTGTTTTTTGCGAAGCTAACGGTGTATGCGGTTCCGGTGTCGTCTTCTACCTGCGTTCCGGACCAGAAATATTTATCATCCGGAGTCTGAGGGAAAACATAGAGGAAGGTTTCACGATCGAATCCTTCTGCTACCAGATCCAGTTCATATTTAGTAGGTAATCTCCAATCGGAAAAGCCTGCGAAAGTGAGGTTATTGCAGGAGGAGTAGGCAGGTCCGGAATCGGATTCAAGAGTGGCCGCGTTGGTGCATGTGCCACCTGCATCCAGGGTGGCGGTTTCGCAATAGCTCAAACTTACAGCTCCGTAGGTAGTTCCGGAGCCGGTACCACTGCAGGCATTGACGGCAGAATCCCATACCTGGCCCTGAGCACATTTCATCCAAATCAGGTTACCCTGGGTTACTGTACCATTGCCGTTATCTGTGAAATTGCCAAGAGTTGTAATAGTGGTGGCCCAGTCCGTGTCGCCTTCGTCGGAATCGGAGCAGGCAACACCTGTAAAAAGAGCCATGATCAGGCTAACGAGTATGACGGCGGAAATTCTCATGATTCTGTCTCCTGTCCTGCATCGGCCACTATACCTGACATAGGACGATCCCTTCTATAGAATAACAATTCAGCTACAGGATTTTTTCAATGCTTTTCTGGAATTCAGGCTTAGCCGGAAACGGGTGACCGGCCATGCTGCTTCAGAATAGCTTCCAGGGCATCTCCTGCATGATATGAAGATCGGACCAGGGGCCCGGATTCCACATAAAGAAAGCCCAGTTCATAGGCGTAATCCTTTAGTTCCTGGAATCTGGATACAGGCGCATACTCTACAAGAGGAGCATGCTCCCTGGTTGGCTGCATATATTGCCCGATGGTCACCAGGTGGGTCTGATTCTCTCGCAGATCTCTGAGAACCTGTTTTACTTCTTCCACCGTTTCTCCCAGTCCCAGAATGATTCCGCTTTTGGTCAGAAATCCTTTCTCTGCACTTTCTCTCAGGACATCCAGAGATACCTGGTAATTGGACTGAGGACAGATTGTCGCAAAAAGAGAAGGAACCGTTTCTACATTATGATTGATAATATCTGGCCGGGCATCCCAGATTCTTTCCAGGTTTTCCGTCTTCCCTTTGAAATCTGGAATCAGGACTTCAATGGAGGTATTCGGATTCTTTTCTCTGGTTGCAGTAATACACCGTGCGAAATGGTAGCTGCCGCAATCCTTTAAATCGTCTCGATCCACCGAGGTGATTACAGCGTGTTTGAGCTGCATTTCCTGGATGGTGTTGGCCAGCCGATCTGGTTCTGTGGGATCCAGAGCAAAAGGTCTGGCCGTGCTAATATCGCAGAATCCGCAGCGCCGGGTGCATACTTCTCCCATTACCAGAAACGTAGCGGTGCCCAGGCTCCAGCAATGGCCCAGATTGGGGCAGGAAGCTTCTTCGCAAACCGTCTTCAGTTTGCTGCCTTCGATCAGGTTTTTTACTTCTCTTGACTTACTTTGTTCCGGCGTATCGAATTTGAGCCGCACTTTCATCCATTCCGGGGGCTCGGGAGGCGTGGTTACAGGATAGCGCACACTTCCAGTAAGTGGCCTTTTTACATGACATCAACCGTTTTTTGTTTGCCCAGGCCTGCCTATTGCCCGCCTTCTGGCTTATGTCCAGGGAACGCTTTTCCATCCTTAGAATGATTGGTCTGGGGGATTTGAAGGGGCAGCCCGCCTCCATGCAATTCACCTTCTGGATCATGCTTGTAAGTGCTTTCTTCCTTTTTGCAGATCAGAATCTGCCTGCGGCCAATCTTTCGCGCATCGCAGCAGCCTTTGGTCTGACGGATGAAAAGGAATATCGGTTCTTGCTGGGTGGACTGGTGAACCTTCCATTCTTCATTTTAGGCGGCGTGGTTTCGGTGCTCTATGGTCGTCTTTCTGACCGGATTGACCGGAGGAAGCTTCTGGTTACGGCCGTAGTTCTGGGTGAGTTGCCCTGTTTTCTCACAGCATTCGCGCAGGATTACTGGACCTACTTTGTGCTGCGAATGCTTACCGGATTTGGAATTGGAGGACTGTTTCCCATTCTGTTTTCCATTACAGGAGATCTCTTTCGTGTGGAAAATCGACCCACTGCCAGTGCCTGGGTAGGACTGGCCATGGCTCTGGGGATGGGCGTGGGACAGCTTTTCGCGGGATTTGTTGCTCATGATGTAATATTCGGGATGGAAGGATGGAGATTCAGTTTTACTGCAGTAGCTTTGCCGGCCTTTCCTGTGGCCGCTCTGTTCTATTTCTTTGCACGATTACCACAGCAGGGGCAGGCGGATTCTGCGGCCAATCGCTACTCCGAGCAGGCTGACAGTTCTGAATCTGTTAACCGGGGTTCTGGTGACGATGCGGCGATTCAAAGCAGCCCTACAGAGCTGAAGCAGGAGGACTTCTCGCAGCCCTATCGCGTATCGGAAGCGGCAAAGGGAATCAGTCCAGAAGAAGCAGCAGATACTCGAGCCGCGGCTCTGGGCGTGGAAGAAGCACCGGTTACAGCTGAGGCGTTCAAGCGAGTATTCTCCAATCGCACAAATATCCTGGCTTTTCTTCAAGGTATTCCAGGCACGGTTCCCTGGGGTTTTCTTTTTGTTTATGCCGCCGACTTCTTTGAGAAGAGCAAGGGCTGGCATATTGAGCAGGCCAACACACTGGTTCTATTGTTTGCAGGAACCACCATCCTTGGCGGATTTCTGGGAGGCTTTATAGGAAAGAAGCTATACTCCATTAATCGACGACTCTTTCCAACTTTCTGTGCTATCACTGTCATGGTAGGCGCTGTGCCTGTACTGTTTATGATTAACTATGAGGGAGCTACATTAATGCCAGCCTTCATTGCCGCTTTGATTGGCGGATTGATCGTTCCCATGACCGGTGCGAATGTTCGGGCTATTCTAATCAATACCAACCTGCCGGAAAACCGCGGTGCAGCCTTTGGAGTCTTTAATCTCTTCGATGATCTGGGCAAAGGCCTGGGCCCTTTCATTGTAGGGTTGTTCATCCTGGCCATGCCGGCAATCATCGCCTATAACGTGGCCATCAGCATGTGGATTGTATGCGGCCTGGTATGGGTAGGAATTGTCTTTACTATGAATGCCGATGAAGACAGAGTAACGGAGGTACTGCGCAAAAGGGGGAAAGTTTGAGAACCGCTGTATATCCGGGATCCTTTGATCCCATGACCTTTGGGCATCTGGACATTGTAGATCGGGCCCGCTGCATGTTTGACAAGATCTTTGTGGCCATTGCTATCAATTCGGCCAAGAGTACTCTGTTTTCTCTGGAAGAGCGCAGATCCTTAACTCAGGAAGTATTGAAAGATCGCAAAGATGTGGAGGTAGTTACCTTTGAAGGACTGCTTACCGATTTCGCCCGGAACGTAAATGCCACAGCCATTGTTCGGGGAATCCGTGCCGTAACCGACTTTGACTATGAATATGCGATCTACCAGGTAAACCGACAGTTAAATCCCAATGTAGATACAGTGTTTCTGCTTGCATCGCAAAAGTACTCCTTCATCTCCAGCACCATCATTAAAGAGGTGGCGCGCTATGGAAAAAGTCTTTCTGAATATGCTCCCCCGGAAGTAAGTCAGGCTTTGCTCAAGAAATTTGGCCATATGGCGTAACGGATCTTCTTGAATGCTGCCACTGGTGGTCTTGCAGCATGCTACTGATGCGAAGCCAATCGCCCAGGATAGCAGTACCTTCAATGGCAGATCCTACGATTGCAGTAGGTGCAATGCTAATCCAGGTGGCTTCCCGGATTTCCAATTAATTTAAAGCGGCGGATTGTTGAAACACCGGGCATTTCTTTTCCAGATATACTGGCTCGAAGTAGGGACCACGAAAGAAAGGCATGAAGCCTATTAAGATCTTACCTCGCCACGGAACTTTCTGAGGAGAGACATCCTTGCCGGTGGCATCCAGCACGGCCCTCCATACCAGTTCTGTGCAGAATAGTTCATCTTCAGATTCCAGAGTCATATCATAATCGAAACCCCGCTTTTGCTCAAAGTAGGACAGGGCTGCCCTGGCAATGGAGTTTCTGGCCTGCGAATCTGTATATCGAGTAACACAGAAATGATCTGGCAATGAATTCTCTGCGAAGCTCTTCAAGCTGTCTTTGCGAACATAGTTCTTGAAATGATCTCCGATGATATGAACAACATAGAGTCGATCATTCTCTCGAATTATAATACCTGCATGGCTCAGTTCCACTTCTTCCGGCGATAGCGCTACAATTCGATCGCTCATGAAGCTATCTCCGTTTCTAAACACCAGGTCTCCGCTCTTGAGGGACTGTGGATTGAACTTTACGTTCTTAAGTTTGGAGATCTGCGCCTCCTCCGGTGCTGCACTCACCGGAGGCTCGGGAACAAGGAAATAGACCACCAGAGCAAGACCTGTGGCAATCAGAGAAATGATTATGGTAGTCCTAGTCTTCATGAATTTCAAGGCGACGAGGCCCGGCTATGTAAATTTACATTTCGTCGCTGGATTCGCTGGAATCCATCTCTTCGCTTTCTTCGCTACCGCCCTTGCGAAAATCAACTTTCCAGACACCATTGTCGCGAACCAGACTCATGCTCTTTTCTTTACCTTCCGGAGCACATTTTGCCCGGTCTCCATTGACCTCGCAGGCCATGCTGGCCAGTTCCTTTCTGGCTTCTTCCATCTTGGTTTTCTGTTCTTCAGTCTGATCCTGCTGGGCGGCAGACATCATACCTACAATTAAAGGAAGCATAAGATGCGTCTGGTCGGTGCTGTACTCTTTTGCCTGTTCAAGATTCCCTTCAAGCAATGCCAGAGTAAACTGAATGGTAACGTACTCTGGACTCTGCTCAGCGCGAAACAGGCCCTGCATCTCTTTTTCATAAACCTGGCTAAAAGAAGAATCTTCAAGATCCACCTTCCATGAGAATCCATCTCGCTTCAGGACCAGCTCGGATTCATTGCTTAGCTTACACAGGCTACGATCGGAGCCCATATAGCAATCTTCAACTTCTAGCTTCCCCAGCATTTCTCTGGCGGATTTCGAAGCGGCAGTATCGGAGCCCTTGATCTTTTCCAGGCTTTTGATAAGGGATTCCTTTGCGGTGGTGTCGGCAGTCACTGTATTGTTTAGTGCGGCCACATCCTGATTCTTGATGGCATCCAGAAATGCATTCGCATCTGGAGCAGGATTCATCCCGATTGTGATGGTCTGGCAGGATGCTACCAGAAATACAAGTAGGGCGGGGGTTAATTTTTTCATTGATTCCTTTGCGGCTCTCGCCAGGCTCCAATCTGACTTCAAGCACCTCGGTGACAATAAAAAAAGCCAGATCAGAAGGGCGAATAATACCATGAATACTATGGACACTCTATAGACGCTGCGTGCCTGAGCGCAGGTTCATCTGATTTCTTGTTGATTCGGGCCCTTTCTGAGCTCCACTCGCCAGACTCCATCTATCTGAACCAGGGGCAGGAATTTACTGCTTTTTTCCGGGGCGCAACTCGCCTGCTGCAAATAGATTTCGCATTTCATGGTTTGTAGTTCGGCCTCGACCTCCGCCATCTCTTCATCGGAGGGGTCCGGAAATTTTTCGGCGATTCGCTCCACCAGAAGAGGAACGATTTTGGCGGTATCTTCGGTAGAAAGACTCTGGGCTTCCTTTACATCTTTTTGCAGTAAAGCCCTGGAGAAGCGAATGGTCACTTCCCTGGGAGTCCAGGTGGATTGTTCCAGGATCTGCGAAATTCGGCTATGATCTTGCAGCAGGGCGGATTTATCGAGATCGATTTGCCAGCCCAGGCCATCCCGAACCAGAATTACCTGAGACCCATCGTTAAGGTAGCAGATGCCAGTTTCCGGGCCTGCGAAACATTCATCAATCTTCAGACTGTTAAGCTTTCGAACGATGGCCCGGGCTGCGGGGGAGTCGGACTGCCGGAGATTCTCCAGTGTCATTACAAATGTCTGTAACTTCCTGGAACGGGTACGCACCAGTTCTTTCAGGGATTGTGTATCCTGATTCTGTATGGACTCCAAAAAGCCCCGGGTTTCGGCCGCTGGATTGGAAGCGAAAATAATGGTCTGGCAACTGGCAAGGGAGAATCCCAGAGCCATAGTCAGTAATATCCTCAGCCCGCTTTGAATCCTCTGCCGTTGTTTTGAGGGATGGAAACAGGTGCTGAATTTTCTAGAGTAGATAAACCTCATATGTCTGCGAGTGGCCAGTCCTGCCTGAAATACCATTCCGTTAATGTTTGTCGTGAAAAATGAAAAGCGATACGACTCGGCGGGGCATCGAACATGCGCATTATCTCACTGCTCCTCTTCGACTTCGTCCTCTTCTTCTGCTTTTTTCTTGAAGGTTACCTTCCATTTTCCGTCAACCCGGACCAGTTCCAGGTTCTTGCCTTTTCCCGTAGGACCGCACTTTGCCTCTTCGCCTTCCACTTCACATTCCATGGTTTCCAATTCTGCTTTGGCTTCGTTCATTTCAGCAGCGCTCATTTCGGTTACCTTGCTGGACATCATGCCTATGATCAGAGGCATAAGTTTGGCTGCCTGTCCGGTGCTAACTTCCTGAGCTGCATCCACATCGGCGTTCAGTAGCGCATGTCCAAAAGCTATGGCTACATCTCGGGGAACCAGGCCCGAAGTCAGTTGCCTGGATTCGCGCGTGTAATCAGCAATAAAGGAGGATTCCGATAGATCCACCTTCCAGGAGAGACCATCCTTCTGTAGCCTTAATTGAGTTCCATTATTGAGGGAGCAGATCCCGGTACTGGAGCCCAGGAAGCACTCAGTAATATTCAGTTCGTCGATAGATTTCTGCAATGAGCTGGCAGCGCTGGAATCCGATTCTTTAATCAGTTCAAGACTCTTGACTATGGATTCCAGCTCTTTCGTATCTCCTGGAACAACCAGACGTTTCAGACCTTCAACGTCCTGAGTCTTCATAGATTCTAGAAAGGCTTCCGAGTCATTCTGGGGACTGAGCCCAATGATAAAGCTCTGGCAGCTCATTGCTATCAGTGCAACGAGTAAGGGTAGTATTCGTATCATAAGTATTTTCTTTGGTTGGCAGATTGCCGGTGTCCCATTCGGGGCGGGATTGTTCTGGAAACAACAAAGCCTGCCGCGATTCGCAGCAGGCTCTGCATAACGAGGCCTGGACTAGCCTTGACCTTTTTTGTTAATGTGTACTTTCCAGTCTCCATCAACCTTTTGTAGTTCTACGGTCTTGCGTTGACCTTTGGGGCCACACATCGCTTTTTCGCCTTCGACGTCACATTCCATTGTTTCCATTGCTTCCAACCGCTTCTTCTTATCTTCATCAGACATGTTTTTAGTCTGGCTGGAGGCAAAACCTATAATCAAAGGCATGAGCTTAGCCGTCTCTTCGGTGCTCAGATCCTGTGCAGCTTCTACATCACCATCAAGCAGTGCTTCATTAAATTGAATGGCCACTTCTTCTGGAGTTCCACCACCACAGCTGGCGAGAACGGAAATGCTCATTATGGCAATCGCAACAGCGAATTTTTTCATGGGATTCCTCATCGGCTTATTTTTGCCCTTTCGGGGTGGGTGCGATTGGAATAGCTTATTCTGATCTGTAAAGAGAAAAAAAGGATTTCTAATTGCCCACTGGCAGGGACGCACTAACTGTAGGTCGTGTCTCTGGACAACTCAAGAAGCGTTTCCATTCCAGAATTCTGGGAGATTAAATATCGAACAGCAGGTCCGGTATCCAGGTTTCTGGCACTGATCCTGGATATGATAATTCTTTACATTTTGCTTTTGATTATCCTTGTTATTCTCACGTTTACTCTAATCGGTTTCTCCAGCGTTTCTGAGTGGGATAAGGTCTCAATCTTTCTGCAGTTTATGTTGTTCTTTATTCTATTCTGGGGATACTTCCTCATGTGGGAATATTTTTCCCGTGGTCGCACTCCGGGGAAAATGATGCTAGGACTTCGTGTCATCTCTCTTCGCGGTACCGGACTGAATGCCAGTCATTCCATTATTCGGAACATGGTTCGCATCGGGGATATGTACCCATTTATTGCTCAGCTCGGGTTTTTCTTTATTCCATCCTACTTTGTGGCTGCCTTTTTCCTTTTTCTTACCGGTCGTTCCTTTCGCAGGCTGGGCGATATTGCCGGTGGGACTCTGGTGATTCGAGAACAGAACAGTACCCGTTCCACTCGAAGGATGCTGGAGGCCGCAAGGACGGATGCATCCGGAATTCGACCTATGGCCTCCCTTTCGCCCAATCTTATGCGTGCCATTCATGAATACGCAGTACGTAGAAACACGATGAACCCTATCATTCGAAAGGATCTGGCTGATCGTTTTGCGCCTCGAATTGCGGAGTACTTTCAGATCAAGCGAGAGTTCGAGAGTAACGAGGATATGATGCTGGCATTCTATACCTATCTATTCGAGTCCAATACTCCGCTAAGCGTGGATCGAACCATTTCCATCTGAGCCCAGGCATTGCGAAGGACAGCCTCAGTCAAAAGCTAACCCCGCTACAACGGAGCTTTCGGAAGGCCGGTCAGATTCGCCTCTCCGAGGGGCCCATTAGCTGTCTGTAAGTAGCTTGCCGGATTTGGCCCAGTTATCTCGGCTTACTTCTTCGATAACGATGTAGGTAGCCGCTGGAGGCTTTCCGGCAACTTCTTCCAGAGTCTTTGTGAATTGAGCTACAATCTGTTGTTTTTGCTCCCGGCTCAGTTCTCCGGCTACGCGAACCTGTACATATGGCATGGGCCAGTGGGTTTCAGCCAGGCGCGGCTGTCTGTAAAAAATTGATGGGCGAGGGACCTGGGACTGGACTGCAGGGAAACCTGTCTGCGACCGAGCTAACAAATTCTGCGAACGATGGATTCCGGAGTTGACGGTGCAAGGGCCAGGCCACGGATTCAGCCAAAAGATATGATAAGCTCCCGTTTTCGCAGGTACTTATCCTGCCATGCCGTCTCACTGGTCTGGATATCCTTACTTGCTTTTCCCCTTCAGAGTTGCATTATTGCCCGGCTGGATGAGAGCCCGGCGGTTCGAATGAACTATTTGTATTTGCTCGGACGACTGCTTGGAATCTGTGCCAATCCAGACCGCATTGTATTCAATAGCTTACTGGACGGCGATTATGAGATCTATACCATTTCCTCGGACGGCACCGATCTAATTCAGCTCACTTTCGATCCCCAGGTAGACTCCGCACCATCCTGGAGTCCAGATGGTCGACAGGTTGTGTTTCAGTCCAATCGGGCCGGGACCTTTGGGCTCTACGTCATAGATTCCACCGGGCAGAACGAAAAGCCACTTCTGGTTGATGGGTTTATCAACCAGCACCCGGTATATTCCACGGACGGACAGGGCATCTTTTTTGATTCGAACCGGGGCGGGTCCTCTCAGGATATTTACTACCTTGACTTGAACACAGGCTTCATTGCTCAGATCACCACCAGCGGGGGAGCCTATGACAATGTAGCTCCTGCAGTTTCCGCGGGGACCGAATTCATCTTTTTTAACACTACTTCTGGAGGCACAGACGATATAGCGCGAATTCGAAAGGATGGGTCGGGCCTGGCGATCATCGTAGTTGACCCCAATTCGGACACTGAGCCAGCGGTGGCTCCCGACGGAAGCTTCATTCTGTTTACCTCGGACCGGGATGGTGACCAGGAAATCTATCGTGCCAACATTGACGGCACTTCACAAACCAATCTTACAAACGATCCCGGCAACGACTCCAGCGCATACTTGCAGCCGGATGGAACCGGCATGGTATTCGCCTCGGACCGACCTCTCAGTGATATGGAAATATACACTGGAAACCTGGATGGAAGCGGGCTCAGTCAGCTCACCAGTAATTCTACCCTGGATACAGGTCCGCGGTGGTCCTGTAGATAGATAGAATTCGGATTTCTGATCTCCTGACGCCACTGTCCAGGGCTCATCGCCAACCAAACCGGCTCCTGGTATGAGAAAATCCGCTTTTCCTGAGACGAGGACTTAAATTCGTGGCCATAGCGGGCCACCACGGTGGCAATCCGCATGGCATTCACGGGATGCCCGCAGATTCGGCCAGAAAGGCACGAACTGTAGACTGCAAGAGACCCTTTAAATGGAAATTAGAAATATCGCAATTATTGCGCACGTAGACCACGGAAAGACCACACTGGTAGATGGAATGCTTCATCTGGACAGCCAGATGAGCACAAAAGCCGGCACAGAACGCATCATGGACTCCATGGATCTGGAGCGAGAGCGGGGCATTACCATTCGAGCCAAGAATGCCAGTGTTTACTATAAAGATACGAAAATCAACATCATCGACACTCCGGGCCATGCGGACTTCGGAGGCGAGGTAGAGCGAGTTCTGGGCATGGCGGATTGTAGCCTGCTCCTAGTAGATGCGGTGGATGGCCCTATGCCTCAAACCAGGTTCGTTCTGGATAAGAGTCTTAAGATGGGTCACAAACCCATTCTGGTAATCAACAAAATTGATCGTGAATTCGCCAATCCAGATGCAGTGATCGACAAGGTATTCGATCTATTCGATGAGCTGGGAGCGGATGCAGATCAAATGGATTTCCCCATTGTATATGCCAGCGCCAAAAACGGATTCGCATCTCTGGAGCTGGAAAAGGCCGGCACAGAAGATAAAGACCTGGCGCCCCTGCTGGATCTTATTCTTAAGCATGTACCTGCTGCAGCCGGAAACCCGGAAGACCCGCTTCAATTCCAGATCATGAACCTGGACTATGACGATTATATGGGCCGGATGGGTATTGGACGAGTCTTCAAAGGAAGAATCTCCAAAGGTCAGTCTGTAAACTTCGTTGGAAAAGAAGGCACCAGCACCGGAAAGATTACCAAGATGTATGGCTTTGCCGGGCTTGCCCGTGTGGAAGTAACCGAGGCAGAAGCCGGAGATATCGTAGCCATTACAGGAATCGAGGATGCTGGCATTGGAGATACCATCTGCCAGGAAGGCGTAAAAGATGCCCGACCACCCATTACCGTAGATGATCCTACAGTAAGTATGTTCTTTCTGGTGAATGACTCACCTCTGGCGGGTAGAGACGGTAAATATGTTACCACCAGACAGATCTCTGAAAGACTTTTTAAAGAGATCCAGACCAACGTAGCCATGCGAGTATTTGAGGACCCGGATCGAAAGGATCGATTCCAGGTTCAGGGCCGCGGTGACCTGCACCTGTCTGTGCTGGTGGAAACCATGCGAAGAGAAGGGTATGAGCTGCAGGTATCTCGTCCGGAAGTAATCATCAAGAAAGGCGAAAGCGGCGAAAAGCTGGAGCCCTACGAAACTGTAATAATTGACCTTCCCGAGGAATACAGCGGTACCATTATTCAAGAGCTGAACCGAAGAAAAGGGGATATGAAGTCCATGGAGACTTCTTCCCATGGTACCACTCGGATCGAGTATTCCATCCCCACCCGAGGGCTGATTGGCTTTCGCAGTTTCCTGATTTCCGAGTCCCGGGGCTCTGCGGCCATGACTTCCCGGTATTCGCACTATGACAATTTCGCCGGTCCCATTCCCGGTCGCAAGAACGGTGCACTTGTTTCTACGGAGCAGGGATCTGCAATTCCATTCGCACTGTGGGGAATTCAGGAACGAGGAACTCTATTCATTGAGCCGGGCACCGGAGTATATCAGGGAATGGTAATCGGTCAGTGTAGCCGGGAAAGCGATCTGGAAGTTAATCCCTGCAAAGAAAAGAAGCTTACCAACGTTCGAGCCAGCGGTTCGGATGAAGCTGTGCGATTGACTCCTCCCAGGCTTATGACTCTGGAACAATGTCTGGAATTTATAGATGATGATGAACTGCTGGAGGTAACTCCTAACGCTCTGCGGATTCGTAAGAAATATCTGGATCCCAACGAGCGTAAGAAAATGGCAAAGCAGGCAGTTGCCACCAGCTAATCGCTGGAAAAGCTGGATAGAGAGCCCGAGACTATACGGGCCAGCTGCAGGCGCTCGAAAGCCCGGACCGCGAAAGCGCCAGAAAGCAGGGCATCTTGAGCAATGGGGCGGCGCTGAAGGGGCTCCGGAGTCTCTGCAGGTGAGAAAAAACTGGCGAATCGTGTATGGCGGATGAACTGGAAAATGAGCAGCAAAAGCCAAAGGAAGTGCTGCGTATGCAGTTTCCTTCCCATCCCCGGTTTGTGGGACAGATTCGGCACTTCGTTTACGACACATGCATCAGTTCCGGCTTCAGTAAGCCAGCAGCATTCGATCTGAAAGTGATTACCGGAGAGGCTCTAACGAACATCATCAAGTATGCATACGATAATCGCACAGATAAGCCAGTATTTCTGGAAATGCTATTCTACAGGACCTATCTGGAAATGCGCATAAAGGATCTGGGTAAGCGGTCCCCTGTGGGACAGAACCTGGCCCGGGATCTAAGCGATTACCGGGAAGCAGGCCTGGGAATATATCTAATATCGCACCTGTCCGATTACCATTATTTCGATCAATCCGCAGAAGTGGGCACAATGCTTGTAATAAAGAAAAGGATTCGCTGATGTTTTTAGAGTTGCCCGATCTGAAACCGCGAAACCCTTACATGTCCCTGGCTCTGGACGAAGCTGTGGCGCTGTATTACGGAAAAGGTAGCAGAAGCAAGGGCGCCAGTGCCGTTGTTCGATTCTGGACCAATCCCTATTCCATTATCCTGGGTAGAACCTGTCAGGTAGATAAGAATCTAATACCGGAATACATTGAGCGATTTCAGGTAAGCCAGAAAAAGGAAGTCTGGAGTGCCAGGCCATTGCTATGTCGTCGTTCGTCAGGCGGTGGTACAGTTTTGCATGGGCCAGGAAATCTGAACTACACAATTACCATTTCCGTAGAGGATTTTCCGGAGCTATTTTCTCTAAAGCGATCCTACGAAGTCTTTCTGGGCTTTGTAATTCGGGGGCTGGAAGCCCAGGGTATTGTGGCCAGGCAGATGGGGCTTTCGGATCTGGTTATCGACGAAACCGATGGAATACCCCGAAAGATATCCGGGAATGCACAATTCCGAAAATCCGGCATGATTTCGCATCATGGAACTTTGTTGACGCGCTCGGACCTCATTCCATTTATAAGTAGATATCTGACTCATCCTCCGGAAGAGCCGGACTATCGCCAGGGTCGGACCCATGAGTCCTTCCTGGGATCATTGCCAGAGCATTTTGATTTATCGTCATTCTACAACTTCCTGGTATCTGAAGTCTCCAATCTGGTGGGACAGGGATCGGCAGGCATCATTCCTGCCGACGACAGAAAGCAAATCTTCGCTCTTGCCAGAAACCTGGTCCGCTCCCGCTACGGACGATCGGATTGGATTATCAAAGGAAAACTGGAAGGTACCGTGCAGGGAAGCAGGCGAGCCTCTGGCTGATTCAGGATGGGTAGTCTGAATTGGAATTGCTGAATGAGCAAAGTTTCCATACAGGCGCTGTCTCTGGAAATCAATACATGGGATCATCTATTACGCAACAAGGAGTAGCAAATGCTAAAGAACCATCTTAAATCTCAAGATGCAGAGGTTTATAATGCGCTGGTAAAAGAAGACGAAAGACAACAGGACAACCTGGAAATGATCGCCTCTGAAAACTTTGTAAGCCAGGCGGTGCTGGAAACCTACAGTTCCACTCTCACAAACAAATACGCAGAAGGTTATCCCGGAAAACGTTATTATAACGGCTGCGAAAATGCAGACGTAATCGAAGATATTGCAATCGATCGTGCGAAAAAACTATTTAATGCGAATTATGCGAATGTGCAGCCGCATTCCGGCGCTCAGGCCAATATGGCCGTGTTTCTGGCCACCATGGAACCCGGGGACAAATTCCTGGGAATGGATCTGGCCCATGGCGGTCACCTCACTCATGGTTCAAAAGTGAACTTCTCCGGTAGGGTGTATGAGCCTGTGGCCTATGGAGTAAGGAAGGACGATCATAGAATTGACTTTGACCACGTACGAAGCCTGGCAAAAGAGCATAAGCCCAAAATGATTATTGCTGGCTTTAGCGCTTATCCCAGAGAACTGGATTTTGCCAAATTTCGCGAAATCGCAGATGAGGTGGGAGCCGTGCTCATGGCAGACATCGCTCATATTGCAGGTCTGGTAGCTGCCGGCGAGCATCCCAATCCTGTGGGACTGGCCCACATTGTCACCACCACTACCCATAAGACACTTCGAGGACCCAGAGGCGGCCTGATTGTATCTAACGAAGAAGATTATTTCAAAAAGCTGAATTCACGTGTATTTCCGGGAGTGCAGGGCGGACCGCTGATGCATGTAATTGCAGCCAAGGCTGTAGCATTTGGTGAAGCCCTGCAGCCTTCTTTCAAGGACTATGCAAAGAAGGTCAAAGAGAATGCAAAGATCCTGGCCGAGACTTTAATGGGCCGGAACTTTCCCATCATCAGCGGCGGAACAGACAACCATATGGTACTGCTCAACGTAGGAGATCGGGGCCTTACCGGTGCCGCTGCTGCCGATGCACTCCATGAAGCAGGAATTACTGCCAACAAAAATGGAATCCCATTCGATCCCCATCCGCCGGCGGTAACCAGTGGTGTAAGACTGGGAACTCCAGCACTCACTACTCGAGGCTTTGGCCCGGATGAAATGAAAAAAGTGGGAAATCTTATTTGCGATCTCCTGGAAAATATTGAGGATGAAGGTAAGCGCAAGGCCGTCCGTGACGGAGTGGCCGAGCTCACCAGAGCATTTCCTATGGATCGCTTCAGACTGGATTGATGGAAGCGGCGGTGGAGCCGCGGCTGCGGAGCATTCCGGGCCAGCTTTCCGGTTAAAGAAGGCGGTTGACGCTGATACGCCTTATGCAAAAATCCCGGAAATTGCTTGCATACAATGCAATTCCGGGTCTGATACGGACGCACGCGAAACTATGGAAGCCATTGCTTCCCTTGCGTGCTCGCCCATACGGGCTCAGGTGCACGGACGGGTGCACATACCGGGAAAGTAGGGCAGTAGCTCTGTAGATCCCCGGTCCATATTAATTGGAGGTTGAATGGCAAGAAGGAAATCCCATAAGGCGCCACCTCGCGCCAAGGAGCCACGCACAAATCGCCAGATTCGGGCAGACAAAGTGCGACTGGTAACAGAAGGAAAAGGTATCGAGGTAATAGATATCCGCGTCGCTCTGGAACGAGCGGAGCAAGCAGGACTGGATCTGGTAGAGGTTTCTCCGGACCAGGATCCCCCGGTATGCAAGATCATCGACTACGGAAAGTGGAAGTTCGAGCAACAGAAGAAGAAGAAAGAGCAGGCCAAAAACCAGCATACTGTAAGCATCAAAGAAATCAAGATGCGGCCCAAAATCGGGGATCATGACTACGATATCAAGAAGCGCAATGCTATTGGGTTTCTGGAGAAGGGAGACAAGGTAAAGGTGAGCCTGCGATTCCGCGGTCGAGAGATTACCCACCCCGAGCTAGGAATGAAGTTAATGGACCGTCTGGCGCAGGATGCCTCGGAGATTTCCCAGGTGGAAAGCCCTGCAAAAATGGAAGGTCGACAGATTGTAATGGTACTGGCCCCAAAAGCTGGTGTAAAAAAGAAACTAGGTAAGCCCGAGGAGGGAGGCAAGGAAAAAGAGGTTGCTTCCAGGGCCACGGGCGAAAAATCTGGCCCTTCGTCGGAGTAATACTTCTATGCCAAAGATGAAGACAAATAGAGCGGCCGCCAAGAGGTTCAAATTTACCGCCAGCGGTAAGGTGAAGCGATCCAGTGGGTTCGCCAATCATATCCTCACCAAGAAATCACAGAAGCGCAAGCGCAAGCTTCGTAAAGGTGGTTACGTGGCAGATGCGGACATTCGAGAAATTCGTAACTTGCTTCCGAACGGAAATTGAACTGGTAATTAGTAATGAGAGCTACAAACGGTACACTTCATAAAAATCGAAGAAAACGGCTGATGAAAAAGGCCGAGGGTTATCGAGGCGGGCGTCATCGTCTTTATCGATTTGCCCGAATCGCTGTAATGAAGGCCGGCTTCCATGCCTTCAACGACCGTAGAAGAAAGAAAAGGGATATGCGTGCACTCTGGATTCAGAGAATCAACGCAGCGGTTCGAGAAAGAGGATTGTCCTATTCTCGCTTTATTGACCTGGCCAACAAAGCCGGCATTCAAATGAATCGAAAAACCCTGGCTGAACTTGCCTTCAGCGATCCACGCGCATTCGATGTAGTAGTGGAAACAGCTCGCAAAGCAGCCTGATAGCTCCAGCTACAACGGATGAACGAAAAAAGGTCGGCCCAGCCGGCCTTTTTTTATGCCCATAGACCTGGCTCTCATTTGAGGATTTTCCTTTCTCTTCGTCCGGCCCCTTCTTCGGAGCTCCGGCCCATGGTTACTACATCTGGAATACAAGACCTGGATTGCACCGTTCCGCCTCTATGGGAATCCGGGAATCCAGTTCGGCCGGGGCCCATCCAGAGGCCAAATCTGTCCCATGGGTACGAATCCGGGGCCGATGAGCGGATCTAATCTTTCCGAGAGGGCCGGGGAAAAAAAACTTCTTGTTTCTTCTGTGTTATGCCGTCATTAGAAGCAGAGCACCGCTCAGTTATAATGGATTATCAGGATAGGCTGATCACAAGGAGACGTAATGATTACACTGGAGCAACTTGACGAACTCGAAGGTAGAATTGTTAGGGCCCTGGATCTAATCGGGGATCTACGTTCCGAGAACTCCCGACTGGAGTCGGAAAATGATAAGCTCCGCTCCGAGCATGATGAGATGAAACTGGCTCTGGATAAGAAAGAGCAGGAAATGGTTTCGCTGAAAGATCAGCTGGAAAAGACCGGAGCCGAACTCAAAGATCTCAAGGAAAAAGAAGGAGTTCTGGAAAAACGCATCAACGAGATGCTGGGACGCCTGGCGGATATGGAATCCGGCGGAGGAGCCCCGTCCCGCCCATCGGCTTCACCGGCAGCATCCGTGGCGCCGGCCGCTTCTGTTGCCTCTGAGCCTGCAGTAGCCAGTATGGATGCTCCCGCCTCGGCAGTGGAAACTCCGCTACCGGACCTGGAAGAAGAAACCATCGTAATCGAAGATGACGATGCTGATTTTGATACTTCCAGCTCTCTGACTTCTGAAGATGAAAGTGTAGTGATCCTGGACGAAGAGGATCTGCCTGCTACCACTCCGGCCAGCGCGCCCATGGATGAGAGTCCTGCACCGGCTTCTGACATGGAGCCTCAGACCGATTCAGCAGCGACCACGGAAAGCGCTGATGTTGTATCTGAAGACGATGAGGAAATCATCGTTCTAGATGATGAAGAAGAGGATGACATTATTTTTGCTCAGGACGATGAGCTGGAAATCATCGACGAAAGCGAATCTCCATCCGCTCCTGCCGGCCAGTCCTCTCAGAGTGGCTCCGGTGACACTACAACTGTAGAAATCTCCGGTGGCTCAGGCGAAGATGAAGAAATCATTCTGGATGACGATGATTCTCTGGGGGTCTTCGATGTAGAAGACGATGATGACTTTCTAATCGTAGAGGAAGAAGTGAAGTAATGACCACTGCAGCTGCTCAGAAAGTTGCCAGAACTACGGTTGATATCTTTGGCGAGAAGTACGTTGTTCGCGGAGATGAAAGCGTAGATTACATCGCAGATGTGGCCCGGCTGGTGGACGACAGAATGCGAGAACTTGCCCGAAACTCCAGGGGCATGTCTCGCAGTCGTCTTGCGATTCTGGCAGCACTCAACCTGGCAGATGAGCTAATGCAGGAAAGAACAGGTCCGGGTCGCAAAGCCCCGGAAGACGAATTGCTGGCCCAGAAAACCAGATACATGATTACGCTTCTGGACGAAGGACTGGCAGGAGACAGCATCTACTGATTCTGGTAGATGCGAATAGGGGCGGGGGTACCGCCTGTGGCGTTCTTTAACTTTTCCGGCCTTGTTAAAACAAGTGGGAACCCTATCACAGGTTTCTATCTTCCCCGCATTTAAGGGGCTTGATATCCGCCCATAAACCCGGGTCCCCTTCCAGAAAATATTTGAGACCAGGAAAAATTGAACTCGCACACTGCAGAGCCCCGCATCTCCATTATGACACATTCGTACCGCGTGTCAAGTGCAGTGAGCGAAAGCCCTGCACGTTTCCGGATAGAGCCCAGAAGATTGTCGGGCCTGGACTCTGGAATTAGGTTCGGTAAAGCTGGCTTCGACGCCGGACCAATGCAGGCCGAAGAAATGCAAAGTCCTTCGCATCCTCTCGGGCGGACGCCTGCCGCTGAATCCGGACTATCTCCATACAAACCACGGTAGAGCATGCAAACCAAGGTAGACATACGGCAAGCTGCTCGCTCCTACTGGAAGGAATTCATGACCGGAGCAGGAGAGGAAGAGCTTCAGAACGCCTTTCAGCATTTCCTGGCGACGGAATCTACCGGGAAAAAGGGACGGCTCTGCCTTGCTTATTATCCCATTCATTCCGAATTTAATGTACTCACTGCTCTGCGAAATTCCGGTTGGAAAGTAGCACTGCCCCTGGTGGGAGAAGGCTTCTCTCTTTCGTTTCATCTATATCTGAAAGAGGGAAAAGAGCAGTTACCGCTACGGCCCGGAGCATACGGTATTATGGAACCAGAAAAGAATGCCCCGGTAATCCATCCTGAACCCCAGGATATCTTGATTGTACCTACAATGGCTGCCAATGCAGAAGGGTACAGGCTTGGTAAGGGTGGGGGATTTTATGACCGTCTTATGGACCGAAAGCCATTTGATGTACTGGAGAAGTGGGCTGTTTTGCCAGAAAAACTCCTGGACTCTCCTTTCCCTGCAGAGCCCCATGATTTACGGTTGAACAAAATAATCACGGAAGAAAGGATCGTTACGTACCCATGACCGAAAACACCGCATTAACCGAACGCAGCTACTATGACGGGGAGGGAGATGAAGAATCCCAGGTGGAGAAGCTTCAGTTCCTGGTCTTTCAATCCGGGAACGGAATGTACGGCGTTAACATCCTGGAAACTCATGAGATCCTCAAGCCGGTAAATGTAACCAGGCTACCGAATGTGGAATCAGAGGTCCTGGGAGTCATCAACCTGAGAGGTAACATCATTCCTGTTATCGATATTCTCAAGAAATTCTCCGGCGACTATTCGGAGATTAGCGATACTACCCGCATCGTTGTCTGTACCTGGGAAAATAAGAACCTGGGCTTGCTGGTGGATCGAGTGGTGGAAGTAGCTTCCGTGGCAGAGGAAGATATTGAAAGTCCGGAGGTGAAGGGTCTTTCCAATCACTATCTCAAAGGTGTAGGGCGAAGCACCGAACGCATTTTTTTGATCTTTAACCTTGCCATCCTTTTCTCGCAGCAAACGGCAGATCAGGATGAAGATATTCTGGAAGTCTAAACATGGCCGATCGTTATACCGAGTTATTTCTGGACGAAGCGTCCGAGCATATTGAGGATTTAAATCAGAATCTCCTCCGACTGGAACGAGATGGTTTTGATCCAGAGACGATAAACGAGATATTTCGCTCGGCACATACACTAAAATCCAGTGCAGCCTTCGTTGGTCTGGATAGCCTTTCTTCACTTGCGCATCATATGGAAGATCTCTTCCAGAATGTTAAGGATGGCACTTTGCAGGTTACCACAGATGTGGTGAATCTGTTCTTCAGGTGTCTGGATCGCATAAAGGCTGCTGTGGCTGTAGTAGCCGATGGCGGAAAGCCAGATGATAATTTTCAGGATCTAATTGAAGAGCTATCGTCGCATGTAAGCAGCGCACCTGCTGTTGAAAAAAAAACTACTGTGGCAGCATCGGAAGCCACTTCTGAAAGTTCGCAGCCACCACAGGTGGAAGCTCAGACTTCCAGCGTGCAGGCATCTACCGCAGAAGCGTCTGCCAGAGATCATTTTATTCAGCTATCTGACGATGACCTTTCGGATCTTGCAGAGAAAGCAGGTAAGCAAACTGTATTTGACGGGCATGTGGTTCTGGATCCAGAAGCGCCCATGCGAAACATGCGACTTCTTCTGTTGCTTATCAACCTCAGAAAGATCGGTACCGTTTATCGCACAAATCCCGTAGAAAACGAACTTGAAACCGGCGCTTACGAAGGCCATACCATGGACTTCATTTTCTTTGGCGACGTAAAGAGAGATGCAGTTCTGAAAGTCAGTCAGGTGGACATGGTTGAGGAGGTATATCTCAACGAACGTTCCCTGCCAAGAAAAGGAGAGACAAAGGAAATTCATGAAGCCAGGACCGCAGCCGCACCGGTATCTGATGAAACCATAATCAAGACCAGAAACATCAAAGTCTCTTCTGAAAAAATTGATTATCTGCTCAACAGTGTAGGCGAACTGGTGATTACCAATTCCGGCCTTCAAAAGATCTATGAGGATTTGAGCGCGGAAATCGGGGAGTCCCATGCCCTGGGGGAGCTAAAGAGCAAGATCGATCAGGCTGCACGAATTGCACGTGATCTTCAGAGCGGCATCATGAAGACCAGGATGATCCCCGTGGGACTGGTATTTCACAGATTCCCCAGACCGGTGCGCGATCTTGCATTGAATCTGGGCAAAGAAGTGGACCTGGTATTCCAGGGAGAAGATACGGAACTGGATAAGAATATCATCGATGCGTTGAATGATCCTTTGCTGCATTTATTACGAAATGCTCTGGACCATGGCATTGAAACTCCGGCTGAACGCGAAGAAAAAGGCAAGGATCGAACAGCGACGCTGCTTCTAAATGCCTTTCAAAGCGGAAACAACATCTATGTAGAAATTAAGGACGATGGTCGAGGACTGAATCGCAAAGCCATCGCAGAAAAGGCAGTGTCTCTGGGACTCGTGGACGGAACAGAGACTATGAGCGATGAAGAGGTGTACAATCTAATCTTCCATCCCGGGTTTTCCACAGCCAGACAGGTTACCGATGTGTCCGGTCGTGGCGTAGGCATGAATGTGGTTCGCAAGATGGTCCAGGAGTTCAAGGGAAGCATTCAGGTGCAGAATAATCCAGGGGCCGGTTGTAGCTTCGTATTGTCCTTTCCTCTCACTCTTGCAATCATCAGCGCAATTCTAATTCGCATTCGAGGTGAAGAGTTCGCCTTCCCGCTTTCCGATGTTGTAGAAACTATTCGGCTGACCCAGGCAGATATAACCACGCTTCAGGGTAAGGATATTATTAATCTACGAGGCGAAATTCTACCTGTTTTTCGTCTTCGAGAGTTGATGGGGCTCCCGCTGGATGGAGCAGAAGAAGAGGAGTTTCCGGTGGTGATTGCTAACGTGGCCGGCCGAAAGGTTGGCTATGTCGTGGATGCAATGGCCGGGAAAAAGGAAATTGTAATCAAGAGTCTGGAGCAGAATTACAGAAGCATTCGCGGTCTCATCGGTGCCTGTCTTATGGGTGATGGTTCCATTGTCATGGTTCTGGACGTTCATGGTCTTCTGGATCTGGCCACACGTTTGCAGGCCAGAAGGAGAAGCCTGGAGGAACAGAAGGAGCTGGCTTTCGAAGGAGTGCATGCTACGGACTCCTATAATCAAAAGGTGCAGGCCATCACCTGGTCCGGTCGGCGTCGGCGAGGAGCCAGCAGGAAATCCCGGGAAGATGTTAGAGAGCCTGCCATGGTGGGCGCATCGGAAAATGGCAAAGGCCAGGAGAAATCTGGAGGCGAAGATATTCCAACCGGCACATCGCATCTGAAAACCGCAGGTCCAGGAGATGGATCCTCTACAAAAGTTCAGGCAGTAACCTTTTTCGATGAGCCAGGCTCTGGAGATAATAAATTCTCCGAAAGCGTTACCCAGGAACTTGCGGCCGACATTTCCGAGCACGATAGGGCAAAGAGCGAATCCATTACAGATTCCACCTCTTCCGGAGATGACTCCCGCACAGGTGCAGGCGCAGACAGCGTGAGTAAAGCTCACTCCGCAGATGAAGATTCTGCCGGTGTATCTCGCGCCATTCAGGAATTCGAAAAAGAGAAGGCGGATCGGGTTCGAACAGCCAAAGAGATTTATGGCGGTAAGGATTCCCATGGACGCGATCTTTCCGAAGACGAATACAACAAGCTCTATTCCGTCATTAATACAGGTATGATCAATGCCGGTCTGGTGCTTTCGCAATTACTGGGTGTTACTGTAGAAGTGGCGGTGCCTGAATTTACCACCGTAGATTATTCCGAGCTCACCAGATATGTTCCAGGCGAACGATTGATCTCTGTCGCGCTGGGTACGGAAGGGGATTTCTTCGCTGTTCTTCTTCTGGTTTTTGATGAGGCCACAGGTTTTGAAGCCGCCGGCGAACTGATGGGTCTTCCCGAGGGATCCAGGACTCCGGATTCCATGTCCATGGAAGATGTGCAATCCGTGCTCAATGAGCTTACGAATATCGTTGGCTCAAGCATTCTAAATGAGCTGGCCAACAAGACAAATATGGCCATTACTCCAACTGTGCCGGAGTTTATGGCGGGCTCTGTTCAGGATCTTCTTGATCTTGTTCAGAAGAGAAGTCATCCGGACCTGGATTCCAAATTGATTTACATCTCTACAGATTTCTTCAGGGAAGATACGGAGCTACTGGGTCGATTGTTTATGCTGCCTTCCAGACCAAATCTGGTGGAGCTGGTATCCAGGCTTCCTGGTTGATTCTAAATGAGTTTTCGCGTACTGATAGTGGATGATTCCATGCTGGTTCGCCAGATTGTGGGTGATGTTCTTCGTCGCATCCCGGATGTGGAGATTGCCGGTGAGGCCAGAAATGGTAAGATGGGTCTGGAGATGATGCAGGAGCTCAAGCCGGATCTGGTCATTCTGGACATTGAAATGCCCGTAATGGATGGTCTGACGTTACTGGATGAAAAGAAGAAGCTGGGAAACGTTACTCCGGTGATGATGCTTTCTTCTCTGACACAAGCAGGTGCAGATATTACCATGAAAGCCCTGGAAGCCGGAGCCATGGAATTCGTGCCCAAGCCTGCCGGCGATACCGGTATTCGATTGCAGGATCTGGAACATCAGATCGAAATGAAAGTGGCCGGTCTTATTCACTCCCTGCGGGACAGTCGCTCCAGCTCCGGTCAAAAGGTAGGCCCCATTCTAAAGGCCGGACAGCATCAGTTTCGCCTGGCTTTTATTGGTGCATCCACCGGGGGGCCTCAATCGTTGCAGACTGTTTTCTCCCAGCTAACCTCCAGTTTTCCGCTGCCCTTGATTGTAGTACAGCATATGCCGCCGATTTTTACCGCCGCTTTCGCCCAGAGGCTGGATCGCGTAAGTGGAATGCAGGTGTTCGAGGCTGAAGAGGGTATGGTGCTCCAGCCTGGCCAGGCATATGTGGCTCCGGGGGGGAAACATCTGGATTTCAGGCGCAAAGGAGCTGGAATCAGTCTGCATATCGACTCCGAAACGCCGCCTCACAATGCGCACAGACCCTCTGTCGACTTCACGTTACACCGTGCCATTGAGCTTCTGGATGGGGAAATCCTGGCGGTCATTATGACCGGAATGGGAAAGGATGGTGTGGAAGCCCTGAACCGACTGCACGAAAAAGGTGGAGTGGTTCTGGCCCAGGATGAGCTTTCCAGCATTGTCTTTGGCATGAATCGCAGGGCCATCGAGGCCGGAGCCGTGGATGAAGTCCTGGAACTGGAGAAACTGGGGGGCCGGATGTCGGAATTGGCCGGTCGATTGGAGGGGCAAAGAGCCTGATCCATATTTCTCTTTACAGAGAAGGGGAATTAAAGCGAGACTACAAAATCATTGCAGCAGTGGGTAAAAAATGGCGAGGATATTGATCGTTGATGATGCTAAATTCATGAGAACTCTGGTGAAGGATGCCCTCACGGCTTCCGGACATGAGATCGTCGGGGAAGCAGAGAACGGAAATCAGGCTGTACAGATGTACGGAGAAATGAAACCGGATCTGGTTACTATGGACATTACCATGCGTGAAAAGGACGGTCTGGAAGCGGCTTCGGAAATCCTGAAAGCGGACCCGGCTGCTCGCATTATTATGGTAACAGCTCTGGGTCAGGAAGACCTACTGGCTCGTGCCATTAAGATGGGCGTAAAGGACTTTGTAGTAAAACCATTCCCGCCGGAAAGACTGCAGCAAGCAGCTCAAAAGGCACTTTCCTGATTTTCCCTTATTGGGAGCTGTTGCCGTGAACCAGGAGGAGGAACCACGTACTTCCCAGAAACATCCTGAAAACGAAGAACCAGATCACAGATCCACTGGTTCTTCTGCGGATGTAGACACCCCTGTCGTTCCATCCCCATCCTCCAGCAATACCACCAATTCCGGCCATACTACGGAGCCAGACCCGGCTTCTGACGAGGCAACCCCGGCCAATGAACAGCAGGCACCATCCAGGAATCCCTCCGAGCATTTAGAATCTGAAAAAGCCGAATCCGACCAACCGGGTTCCGAGACCACGGAAGGTGAGGAAAGCGATGAGGATTCCGATAAAGAAGAACTGGGTGAATTCATTGTTCATTGGACCGGTCCCGATGGAGATGAAGAAGGTCCCCTGTCTGTACTCTGGAAGCTTATCGAGAGCTACCGGGTGGATATCTTCGAAATATCCATTCATCGAATAACAGAAGATTTTCTGTCTTTTATGCACGGCGCTCGAGATCTGCGCATCTCCCTGGCCTCCTCCTTTACTGTAATGGCTGCTCGGCTCATCTATTACAAGAGCAAGGCACTTCTACCGGATCCAGGTTTCGAAGATACGGAAGCCGACTCCAGGCTACCGCCAGAACTTATTCAGCAACTGCTGGAATATCGCAGATTTCAAATCGCTTCGGAAACCCTTCGTGAGATGGATGAGATCTCCGGTGGCATTTTTGGGCGGCCAGAAACTCCCGTGATTGAAAGCGATGAAACCGAGCGCATGCTGGAAGTGAGCCTGGTGGATTTGATTCGCGCCTATCAGAAGGTGCTGAAAAGAATGGAGCCGGAGCCGGAAGAAGAGGGCTATGAAATCTCCGGTGAAGAATGGTCCGTAGAAGCCAAGATGGATGAAATCCGTGGTCTTCTGGAAAATGCCATCTCCTTTGCCTTCGAAGATCTTTTCGAAAACATCGAATCCATGCGCAAGGGTGAAGTAATTGCCACTTTTCTGGCACTTCTCGAGCTCACTCGACTGGCAGAGATCGTTCTTCAGCAGGATGGCATATTTGGTCCCATCATGATCTATAAACGTGCCGCCACCGTTTCCTGAAAACACTCCGTTGGAAATATGTCGCTAAAAAACCGCTTGCTGTACAGACCCCGGGCGCGACATAATCCCTCTGGCTATGGGAAAGAAAAAGAAAGATACGCTGGAAATTGAGGGCTCCCGGGACGATCTTGATACCATGGATGGGGCTCTTCCCTCAGAGCAGCACGAAATCGACGAGTCGGTGGATGTGCCTGTAAAGGCTTCCAATGAAGCCGGCCTTCCCGAATACCGGGAACTCAGCCGTGAGGAAATGGATGAATTCCGTGGCCTAATGGAGGCCGTGCTATTTGTATCCGCCGAGCCTCAGTCACTGTCCGTTCTTGCAAGGCTCTGTAATCTGGATCGAGTGAATACCCGCATTCTGGTGGATTCCCTCATGGATGATTATGCCGAGCGAGATGGTGGAATCCTGCTTCGAGAGATCAGCGGAGGGTATCAATTCGTAACCTCCGATCGCTACGGTGATCAGATCAAAGGTATTCTGGGAGGACCCAGAACAGAAAAGCTTTCCCGTTCAGTAATGGAAACTCTGTCCATTATCTGCTATCGTCAGCCCATTACGCTGCCGGAAGTGGAAGAAGTGCGCGGAGTGAATAGCAGACAGATGATTGCTACCTTGCTTCAAAAGAAGTTAATCAAGCCTCAGGGGTACAGACCGGTGCCCGGACGGCCTACCCTGTATGTAACCACCAGGCAGTTCCTTTCCCATTTTGCATTGAATTCTCTTTCGGATCTCCCTCCGCTCCAGGATGTAAAAGAGCTTCCGTTTGACGAAATCGAATAACCAGGAAACCCTGCCCGGGTCTATGGATGATCTCGCTCCCTACAGAAAGCAGATCGATGAGCTGGACCGGCAAATCGTAGAACTGCTGCTTCGTCGTGCCCGTGCGGCCTCTCACATCGGCGAAGTAAAGCGTCGAAAGAATGAGCCCGTGTACAGGCCCGATCGGGAGCAGGGTGTTTACGAAAATATCGTTCGGTATGCGAAAGAAGCCCGGGACAAAAGCGCAGAGGCTTTGCCCGAACTTCCAGATTCCACCTTTAGAAATATTTATCGAGAAATCATGTCCGGTTCCATTGCTCTGGAAGGTGGACCATCGGTGGGTTATCTCGGGCCACCCGGTAGTTTTTCGCATATGGCTACCAGGTATCGTTTTGGAAATTCCGTTCGTGGAATGCCCATGGATACCATTCCGGAAATTTTTCGCAGTGTGGCCAATGTAAAAGAAGCCAGCTATGGAGTAGTGCCCGCGGATAATACAGCAGCCGGCTCTGTGGGAATTACCATGGATTGCTTTCTGGATTCCAGTCTGCAGATCTATGCAGAACAGTTCGTCCGGGTGCGACATCATTTGATGGCCACAGATTCCATTCCGCTGTCTTCCATTCGAAGGATTTATACGATTCCCATTGGGCTGGAGCAGTGCAAACAATGGGCGCAGAAAAATCTTCCCATGCATGAGATTCAGATCGTGGAGACTTCATCCACAGCGCGGGCCGCACAGCTGGTGGCAGAAAAGAAAGATGGAGTGGCTATTGCCTCCGAACTGGCCAGCGAAATCTACGGACTGAAGATTTTGAGCCGAGATATCCAGGATAGCTCGGATAACATCACAAGATTCTGGATCATTGGCCATGAGCAATGTCCTCCAGGAAAGAGAGACCGCACCAGCATTGTATTGAGTTTTCATGATGAGCCGGGCGGTCTTTTTCGCGTACTCAAGCCTTTCTACGATGCCAACATCAATTTAACCAGAATTGAATCCAGAGCGACGCGAAAGAACTATGGCGAATATAACTTCTTCATAGACCTGGAAGGACATCGGGACGCAGATCCAGTAAAAAGCATTATTTCAGACCTGGAAAAAAGTACTTCTTTTCTAAAAGTTCTGGGCTCCTACCCCATGGGACAGGTGGATTAATCTGCAGCCCTTTCGTTCCATACTTATTTATGGCATGGGCATGATGGGGGCTTCGCTGGCAGCGGGGTTGCGAAATCAGTCCAGTCCTCCTTCAATTACCGGTGTGGTGCGAAGCGATCGAAGCAAGCAATGGATTGTAGACCATAACCTGGCAGATGAATCCATCGCATCCAGTGCTCTGGATGTGTCCGGTCTGGATCTGACGAAATACGATCTAATTGTTCTGGGGATGCCTATTGCTGCCAACGGTGATTTGCTGGAGAAGCTTGCTCCAATGTATCCCACGGACTTCCAGCGGTCTAAATCCGGATCCCTGCCTCTGATTACAGACATGAGTTCTACAAGAACATTCCTTGAGGAAGTGGCTACCAGGCATCCTCATCTTCCATTCGTTGGTTCGCATCCAATGTGCGGCTCGGAAGATGCCGGACCCGCCGCTTTCAGGGACAACCTGTTTAAAGACCGACTTGTAATTCTTATTCGCTCAACCATGCGAAACCTTCCCGGGGAAGCGTTCGAACATCTACATCAATTCTGGTCATCTCTGGGGTCCAGGGTTTCGGAACTAAATGAAAGGGATCACGATCTGGTGCTGGCCTATCTCAGTCATGCACCACATCTGGTATCCAGTCTTCTGGCTACGGTGACTGCGAATCGCCAGGAGGTTCGGCGGATCAATTCTCAATCTCCCATCCCAATTACAGGTGGCGGACTGCGCGATATGCTCAGAATTGCTGGCTCCAATCCAGAAATGTGGAAAGATATTCTTCATACAAATCGGAAATACATTCTTGAATCTCTAAGGGATTTTAGAACCGGCCTGGATGAACTGATCGATACCGTGGAATCGGACAGCATGGAATGGTGGTCCGACTGGCAGACAAGATCCCGTGGTTTTAGAAATGAAATTTGTGGTTACGAAAAGGACCGCTGATCTCTAAATCCACAAATCTTCCAGGACATGATTGTTTGAGTCTGAGTGGGACCAGAGTTTCATTACCTCCTTGAGTAGCGTTTGTTGAATTATTCTTTCATGATGGTCGAGACTCCCTTAATCATGTTTCGACTATGGTTCGAAAATCCTGGCTTGTCAAAATGGATGGAGAGAGGCCACTGACATTATGAGTGTGATTGCGCTGGATGGACCTGCGGGTTCCGGTAAAAGTACAATAGCAGGAATGCTTGCAGAGAAGATTGGATTTCTGCATGCCGATTCCGGCGCCATCTATCGTACCATAACCCTGGCTTCCGTGCAGAAACTGGGATCCGGAGCCGATCCCGAGCAGTTCGGCGCAATGTTTCAGAAGAGTGACCTGGATCCGGATGGGCTGGGGATTCGGGTGGTGGTTTCCGATGGCCGCCAGTCGAACTGCATAGGCAATGTAGATGTGGGCCGAGAAATTCGGACCCCCGAAGTCACAGCTCGCATCCGTTACATTGCAGACAGTGTGAACTGCAGAAATACAGTGAATCGATTGCTCCGTGAGTTTGCGGATGAGACCGGCCTGGTGGCGGATGGCAGAGACATGGGCACCATTGTATTTCCGGACACCCCCAACAAGTTCTTCCTGGAGGCGTCGGTGCAGGTTCGTGCGAAAAGAAGGTACGAAGAAATGCTTGGCCAGGGTAATAGCTCTCAGAGTCTTGCGGAAATCGAGCGGGATATCGCCAGGCGGGATGAAGAGGACCGGAATCGGGCTGTGGGAGCTCTGCGAAAGGCCGATGATGCTATTCTTATTGACACTTCCGATCTTTCTCGGGAGGATGTCTTATCGAGAATCCTGGCACACATCCAGTTCAGATTCTAAATTCAAGATTGTGGCCCATCTTCTCCCCAGATAGAACTGCTACATTACGGAACATTTATGGTGGCTTCTACTCCCTTTGACTTGCTACAGGAGCAAAAAGACCTTGCGGACTTCTTAAAAGAAGAAGAAGAATCCGTGAACATGGCTCAATGGAGCCGTGGCGACATCGTGGACGCAACGGTCCTGGAGGTCTCCGACCGGGATGTACTTTTTGACATCGGTCAGAAGCAGGATGGACGGTGCCCGGTAAATGAATTCGATGAGCCACCCGCTCCAGGAACTACGTTTCAGGTAGTGGTTAAGTCCGATGCTGGCTCCGAAGGCAATACCCTGGTTTCCAAGCTGGAAGCTGATCGTCGGGTTGCCTGGAATAGTGTAGTGGAGGCCCATGAATCCGGGGCCAAAATCTCAGGTATTGTTGAAAAAGAAATTCCCTCCGGTCATGGTTATATCGTCCGGATGGGTGGATTGGGTCTGTTCATGCCTCGTAGCCAGGCGGACCTCAAGGCCCGAACCAAAGGAAAGATAAAACAGGGTACTGTAGTTGATTTCAAGGTTATTGAAGTTAACGATAAGAAGCGCAGCGCAGTAGTGAGCCGTCGGGCCATACTGGAAGAAGTAAACCATGAACTCTGGAATGAATTCCAGCAGAAGCACAAAGAAGGAGACATGGTTAAAGGTGCTGTAACTCGCAAGGTATCCTTTGGCGTATTTGTAAATGTAGATGGCATCGAAGGCCTGCTCCATCAGTCAGACATTTCCTGGAAGAAATTCGCGCCCTTTAAAGATCGATTCCAGATAGGTCAGGAAGTAGAGCTCAAAATACTGCAGATTGATCAGGAAAACCATCGACTTTCCCTTGGTCTGAAGCAGACTACAGAAGATCCCTGGCAGTGGGCCCAGAGAGAACTTACCCGGGGCACCGTAATCAAAGGTACAGTCACCAGTCTTACAGACTATGGCGCATTTGTTGAAATTCGCGAAGGACTGGAAGGTCTGATTCATGTTAGCGAGCTTTCCTGGTCCAAGAAGTTAAGACATCCCAAAAGATACCTGGACGTAGGTCAGGAAGTCGAAGCTCAGGTCCTATCAGTAGACCTGGAAAAACAGAGAATCGGACTGGGCCTCAAGCAGCTACAGAAAGATCCCTGGGAGTCCCTGGGAGCGGATGTTAGAGAAGGGGACGTGCGAGAAGGGGAAGTGACTTCCGTTACAAAGTTCGGCGCCTTCGTAAAGATCCTGGACGATGTAGAAGGTCTAATCCATTTCAATGACTACTCCTGGGCGGATCATCCGGATCGAAAGATGCTCAAGAAGGGCGATTCAGTTCAGTATAAAATTCTGAACATCAACAAGGATGAAAGGAGAGTGTCCTGCGGAATCAAGCAACTAACTCCCAGTCCTTACGAAGTGCTCAAAGAGCGCTACAAGAAGAATGCAATCATTGAAGGCAAGGTTACCAGTATCACAGATTTTGGTATCTTCGTAGATATTGGCGATGGCTTCGAGGGGTTGGTTCACATTAGCCGTATTCCTCTAAAGCCAGACCAGAAACTGAGTGACCTTTATAAGCCGGGCGACCAGGTCAATACCGTGCTGCTTCGTATCGATTCCGACGAAAAGAGAATCTCTCTGTCTATCAAGGACTACGAAAGAAAGCAGCAGAGAGAAATTATAGATCAGTATCTCAAAAAAGACGATGCTCCTTCTACAAGTTCCCTGGGTTCGCTCATCAAGAAACTTCCGGAGAACTAATATGGCAGGCGGAGCCACACGCAAGAGTAATCGAAGAGTAAAAGCCCCTCAACAATCCACCAGTAATGCCTACGATCCATTTCGTGATTTCGACGGTGGACCTGTGGAATTGTTTCTGCACAAAGTTTTCTATCACGTCCGCACCAACCTGAAGCTGGTGCTGGCGGCCGTGAGCCTGGCGGTGATTGCTCTAATTGGTGCAGTCAGTTATCGATTCTATACCGAAAGTCAGGAAAGAAAAGCCAGAGAAGCTTTCGATGAACTGGTGGGAGATCCCCGACTGGGCGAAAACGTAGAAAGCACAGCCCCGGGTGCTCGGTTACTCCAGGAATATCGAAAGAATCATACCACCGAAGGTGCTCAAAGAAGAGCTTTGATCTACGAACTGGATTTGTTTCGCCAGGCGGGTGAATATGAAAAAGCCGGCGATGTGGCCAATGAGCTGGCGGAAAGTCTGGAAATGCCAGAGCTTCGTGCATTCTATTACTATCAGTCTGCTGTGTATTACGAGAAGGCAGAATCCTACGAGAAGTCGGCTGCTGGCTTTGAGCAGATGCTTACCTACGCCGGCGACGATCCCTTTATGAAAGCATTGGGCCTGTTTGGCAAGGGCCGCGCACTTACCCTGAAAGGCGATCAGCAGCAAGCAGATCAGGCATTTGGAGATCTATGGGCCATTGAGCAGCAGGATCAAATTCAGGACATTCGCGCTGCCGCAGCTGCATTCTTGATTGCTCGATGAGCAACCTGTTTACAATCGCACTTCCCTCCGGACGAATGTCCGAAGAAAGCCTGGATTTCTTTCGCCGATCCGGCTTTGCAGATTTTCAGATTCCGGACACCAGAGAGTTGAGTTTCGTGGATCCCACCGGTCGTTACCGAATACTTCTGGTTCGAAACCAGGATGTTCCGGTTTGCGTCCTCCATGGCGGCGCCGATGCCGGAGTAACCGGTCGGGATGTAATGGAAGAAAAACAGTATGACCTGGCCATTCCGCTGGAGCTGGAATTCGGTTACTGCAGGTTATCTCTGGCTGCAAAGACCGGTGATGTAGAGAGAATCCAGCAAGCTTCCCATCTACGGGTTGCCACAAAGTACCCTTCACTGACCCAGGACTGGTTCTTTAAGCGCGGAAAGAGCTGCGAAATTATTCATCTAAATGGCTCTGTGGAGATAGCACCTATTGTAGGTCTGTCCGATTGTATAGTGGACCTGGTAAGTACCGGTACTACCCTTCGTGCGAATGGATTGACAGAGATTCAGCAGATTATGGAATCAAGGGCCATGCTGGTGGTGAATCGTTCCGTATTTGCTTTGCATACGGAAGAAATTCGCCGGCTAATATTGACCTTTAGAAAGGCAATGGAAGATGGCCGCCAAGCTCACACATCTTGAAGTATTTCGTCAGTCTCTGGCGTTGATGGAGCACGGGGATGAATACGATCGTTCCATTGCCAGAATGCTACATCAAGAGCATCTGTTTCGCTACGGCTGCTTTGGTTCGGTGGCGCCGGACATTTTCTACTTCTACCATCTGCTTAGCAAAAAGAACGTAAAGGGAATCACCTGGGGCAACATCACGCATCATCGTCGCGTCTTCGAGCTGGTCCTGGCATTTCTGGATCGTATTAAACAGGATTCCACTGCCAGAGAAAAGCGAAAGGCCTTTGCTCTGGGATACGTTTCCCACTGTGCTACAGACATCGTTACGCATCCCTATATTTTTTATATTACCGGTGATTTGTATTCTACCGATGAAGTTCGTTCCAGAAAAGCCCAGGAAAACCATCTAAGGGTGGAGTATGCCCTGGATTCGTATTTGATCGCCGAGCGGCTGGGAATGAGCCCGAACAAATATCACTTTCTGCAATTTGTAGACATTCGTGATAAGCGAAACCTGGACTTTGACATCTGGCAGATGTGGGTGCATGCACTTTCCCGGGTGCATGAAGAGGACTTTAAAGAGCATTATGTAGGAACTCTGGAGTCCATCAAAAGAGGCGATGTACTGAACGAAGCCTATCAGGGCTTTCTAAAGTTTAATCGATTGCTGGATACCAGATCCTGGGTGGTTCGAGGATTCCTGCGCGCCGTGGATAATATCACACTCCATAAATGGAAGGCCCGTCATCTGATCCTGCCTCCCAGAAATCGTATACCGGAGCGGCTCTACAATCCTCATAATCGTCCCTGGAGATATCCGGCGGAGCCGGGAAGGGAATCCAGAGAGAGCTTTATGGAGCTGGTTCATCGGGCCGCAAATTTCTCCCGAGAATTAATTCGCCTCTGTGATGACTATATTGAGGGCCGCAAAAAAAGAAAAGACTTTGAAGATCTTCTTGGGTACAATCTGGATACAGGGGTTCGCTCGGAGTCGTTGCAGATGCATGCCTTTGAGCCCCTGGAAGACTGACGTAAACAGTCCTGTTGCAGGGACCAGCCGGTGCGGTTCGTGGTCGAGATTCTTGACGCATCTGCGAAATTTCCTCTGAATAGAAAAAGCATGTCGGGAAAATTAGATTCAAAGTCAACCCGGTCAAATGGACCGTCCCGGCGGAAGGATTTGCACCGGACGGATGCAGCGGCTGATACTATGAAGTCCGGTCAGTTGAATACTGACGCTGGCGCAAAAACGGCAAGCCATCCATTGCATGCAGGCCCCATTGTATTCTTTGATGGAGTCTGTAATATCTGCAATCAGTCGGTGAATACACTTCTTAAGCTGGATCGGAAGGGTCGATTGAGATACGCTTCCTTGCAGGGGCCTCTGGCGTCGCATTTATTTGGACCTCTGGAAGGGGATCCGGACAGCATGAAAATAAGCATTCCGGCTAAAGGGCTGAATCATGGATCCGCGAAGATCCAAACTGAAAATTCCGAATTTTCGTCCGGCAATGGGGCGAAATCGAGTTCCGGGGCCCATAGAAAAGAGGAACTCGGCGTTTCGGTCTTTGAAGGATATTTTGCCTTTCTGAAAGTAGGGGGCATTATCTATCCCTTGCTTCGGCCTCTGGCTTTCCTGCTTTCTTTGCCGCCATTTTCCTGGGCCGGAAAAGCGATTTACTCATGGATTGCAGCGAATCGCTATCGATGGTTCGGGAAGCGGGACTTCTGCGATATATCCAATCTACGATTCAAAGAGCGTTTCCTGGACTGAGTTATTATTCTGGCTTTTTGCCAGTATTGCCCTGGACGAACCCGGCTTTGTTCAAAAAGCCAGGAGACATGATTCTTTCAGACCTGGAAGAACTCTCCTCTGCATCAGATCAAAACGTGAATGAATCCGAATCCAGGGCCACGGGAATCCAGAATGCAAATTCGCTTCCCTGGCCTTCTTTACTTTTCAGGCTGATTTGCCCTCCCATGGACTGGACTAAATCCCTGACAATACTGAGTCCCAGGCCAGAGCCCGCAATACCGGAGTCCTCCACATTCGGTACGCGGTAGAAACGACGGAACACAAGGCTCTGGCTCTCTTCCGGAATACCGGAGCCAGTATCTATTATCTCAAAGGACAGGGCAAATCCAGCATCTGCATCCCCATTGAGTGTAACCCGGCATTGAACCATACCTTTCTCTGTATATTTTATTGCGTTGGAGATTAGATTGAGAAGCACCTGCCGCAGCGCGGCATAGCGCAGAACGGCCCGTTCCGGTAGTGCGGGATCCAACCATAAATCGAAGTGAATGTCTTTGGTCCGTGCTTCTCTGCGAAGGGGTTCTGCAATTTCGATCAGGAAGGCTCTAAGCAATCCTGGCTCTGCGTTGGAAACGTAGCCAGCCTCTATCCGGGCAAGATTCAGAATACTACTGAGTAGATGATTCAGCTGCATTCCGGAGTTGAGCGCCAGCTGCAGTAGCTCATCCCGGTCCTTGCTTTCCTCTTTGGCAAGTTCCAGCATCCCCAGAAGACTGTTCAGACCGTTTCGAATCTCATGGCTTGCCAGTGAGAGCAGTCCCTGCTGCTCAGCGGTGGGCTCAGAGGGATCCGGTGTAGCAGAAAGGAAGAGTCGCTTTCGGTTTCGAATATAGATGCAGCGACCATGGAATTGCCAGATATTCTTTTTGGATCCGACGGGCAGGTGAATGCTTGGAGCGGACTGTCCCCGGGCAATGGCGTTTAACCAATCCGATGCCTCCTGTCTATACTCCAGGGGAATAAAACTCTCCAACGGCTGCCTGCAAAAAGGAACCCGCTGAATTCCCAGAAGACGGGCCCCCGCTTCATTTAGATAGTATATGATTCCCGGTGGGCGCAGAATCATTCCGGGTGAAGCATTCTTTTCGAACGCATTCCACAGCATCTCTGTGCTGGAACGGGAGCCGATTCGCACGGATCGATTGGAAGGAATGCGGCTCACTCCATGTATTTTCCCTGGGTTTGACAAAAGTAAAGAAAAATTTATAAAAGTTAGAAGCAGGATTCGATGTTGGTCTCAATTGTTATAAACGATTATTATGCTTATCTAATAGTCAAAGATATCTGAATTGGCGTTACTATCGCATTAACTTGATGCGAAGAAAGCGCAATGCAAAGTTGTATGCATGCGAATGAATGCGATTGCGTGCATTGATGCTAAAGTAAACATGATGCGGGAGATATCGTGAGTTGCCGGCCTCAGCCCCCCTGATCCAGGTGCTATCTGCCTGCCCGGTATTGAGGATCAGTTTTTTGCTCGAATTTGTTGCTCAGCGCTTCGAGATAAAGCCGTGCCCGGGGTATCGCTTAAAGCGAAAATTGCAATACATTTCGCCTTGATGTTATTCGAACGCTCATTACATCAGGGTGTAGCCCATACCAGGCCAATGACTCCTGCCACAGCGATGACGCCTCCTCCCCAGGCCTGCAATCCTACGGAGTCCTTTTCAAGCCAGCGAGTAAACGGTATGGCGACGAGAGGAGTTGTGGCAACGATGGGCAGTACCACACCTCCTGGTTGCTCGGACAGAGCCCATTGATAACAGGCAACACCCAGCACAGGTCCACATAGAGTATTACCCAGGATATATAGATATTCTTTCCATCCAGCCTTTCGCTGATGGATTCCAGTCTTCCCGTCATTGGCTACAGGAATGGTTTGCTCAAGCGTTTGCTCTGGTTGACTATTCGGAAAATCTCTTGAATCGGCCGCGGTATGGGCCCAACTTTCGCCCGTATGCACGGCCGGAGTCCTGTTTGAGAAGGATTTGCTCATCTTTCTTGTATCGAATTGGATTCGTGCCTTTTGCTTTTTGTACCAGTATTCAAAGCTTATATATATTCCGGAAATTAGAAAGCCACCCAGCATCCGTTGATAGGCTGCGGCGCCTCCATCCACCGAAATGCCTGCAATTTCCATATAGTCGTAGGCTCTGCGACTGATAATAGCGCCAGCACCCTGGCCAATGGCTGCCAGAAGGCCCATGGAAATACCCAGGGCATCGGGCTTAACTTCGCCGGACGGCCGAAAGGCAATGGCGATTCCGATGAGAACTACGACTCCGGAAAGAATCTGAAGTCCTGAAAGGGCGGTACCCAGCCAGGCCCATTCGATCAGCGCCGCAATGGGAGCGGCCAGACATTGCACCATTAAGAGCGATAGTCGCGATCCCAGCCGGGGCAGGGCTACAAACAAAGCCAGATCTCCCAGACCAAGACCGATGAAGCCACTCCAGAATAACACCTGGAAGGAATGCCATTCCAGTGCAGGAGCGAATAGATGAGTATATGCACCCAGAAGTATGCAGGCCAGAAAAAGCCGGGAGAAGTTGGCAAAGCTCGGACCAAATACATTTGTGGATCTTCGTGCGAAGATCGCAGAAAAGGACCAGAGGATGGTGGTGAGAAAGGCCCCTACCATAGGCTATTGTTGATTCATTCGTTCCAGCAGCATCCTTCTTTCTTCGGGGCTCAGATTGAGGAATTGCTTTCGCTGCTCGGGTCCCAGACTGCGAAATAGTTCCTTCTCCGCCTCTGTCAGACCTTCAAGTTCCGCATTCGATAAGCCCATTTCAAATGGGCCGTCATCCTTCATGGGATCCAGGCCCACGAAACCCGCAAAAAGATCAATGAACTCTCCCAGATGAATGGCTACATAGACGCCCACATAGGCGCCCGCTTTGATTTCAATGGAACTTAAATAGCTTCCGGGAGCAAATCCCTGGGATACAGGCTTTCGGTCCTTAGATTTTAACAGTGGATTCTTTTCTTTAAATGGGACGCTGGTTCCCAGGGGACTTCTTGCGTGGTAGGTTTTCTTGCGGATTTCCATTTCTGATGGCGGACCCTTTGTCATCGGTGAGACGGCGGATTCATCGGGTCTCAACTCGGAATTCTCCTTCATCTTCTGGAACTGCTTTATAAATTTTGCCTGCTGCTCCGGATTCAACTTCTGAAAGGCAGGAAGCTTCTTTATATCTTCCAGGCTCATGTTCTTCAGTTTTTCCAGGTCCGCTTGAGTCTGTTCGTTGTTTAAATTCGCATTGCCGGATTCAGTTTCTTTTCCTGTCCCGGGTCCGGATGCTTCTCTGGACTCCGTGCCATTTTCAGTCTCCGCCTGGGATGACTCCCGGGAATTTCTGTCAGAAAGTGGGCTATTGTTTGCATCGTCCTGACCTGGCAGTGGTCCCTGTAATATATCGCTACCGAGAACCAGGGCTACAAAGGACTGAGACTGAAACCGATCCACGTAACCCTGACGATATCCCAGGTCCGATCCTTCTTCTGATTTATAGTGCAGTCCCAGTTTGGCAGGGCCCGCGCGAAGGGACAATCCATAAGATTCATCCTGATAGCCGGCACTTACCAGATCGCCGGAGTCTTTGAGCCGGTTCTGCCAGTAGGTGGCACAGCTTGCCAGAGGTACAAACATGATCAAGAGCATGCAGACCGTGCATCGTCTTACAACTGCAAGGGATTCGTATGCTTTGATTCGTTCCTTCATTTGAAATTCCTGTAGTGGGCTCCTGAAAGCTCTTTTTGAGCAATCGCCGGAAAATGTTCTGCGAGCCCGAGCCTTTTTCGAAAGCATCCGCGGAGGCAAGGTTGATGTCAAAGAATGGATTGCCCGGGGTATCTACAATCAATCGAATCCCTGAGAAAAACATTTCTTACAACCCATAACCTTCAGCTTTTTCTTATCTTCTTCCGGATTGGAAAAAGCCACCACCATATCCTCTTTGCCCAGCTTTTCCTTGCAGACCGGGCACTTCCTGGGAGTCTTCCCGCCCAGACAGAAGGGACAGCCTTTAATATAGGTGCGAAGGTTACTTTTTCCCAGCTCCAGCTGATTGGAGCGGATTCTTTCTCCGGATCTCAGCGCATGACCGCAGACAGGACAATAGCCTCGAATTCGATCTTCCTGCGCTTTCTTTCTTCTCTGCCGAATGGGCACCAGAAGATAGAGTAAAAAAGTAAGCAGGCCAAGAATAAGACCTATCAGAATAAAGTATGTATCGCTCATCTTTTTGTGTGGACTGACTCTAACCTTTCTGAAGCTCTATCTTGCCTGAAGCTGGAATGCTGCGTCCGGCTGGGATTTTCGCATTTGCCCCCTGCCTTCTACAGTGGCAAGCGCCAGCGTCTTTTCTCCGTGCCTGTTCTGGATCGCATGGGAGTTCAGTATTCTTTCAATTACAGTGCGCATGGGTTTTCCCAGGGCTCCCAGCCCCAGTAGCAAAGCCAGAATGATGATCCACAGACCCACGCTGCTTCTTTTTCGTTGCTCGGGAGTTTTCTTGATGTACAGAAATAACATCCACAGAGCCCAGCCGGTCATCAGAGCTCCAATCAATAGTCCAAAGTAGAGCAATGCTTCGTCCAGGATAGCCACAGATCCAGCTTCGGTGGAGGGCAAAAGCAGGCACAGAAAAAAAATGACACAGGATTGCGCTGTCGATTCAGTGCTATTGATGAGAGTTCTATCCGGCATCCAGCCCAGCGGCCAGCTACACCTGGGAAACTATTTCTCCATGATGCGGACTATGATCCATTATCAGGATCGAGAAGAGCTGTTTTGCTTTGTAGCCAGCTACCATGCACTGACCACTGTGTTCGAAAAGGAAAAGCTGGAAGAGGGGATTCGAAACGCCGTTCTGGACTTTCTGGCTCTGGGAATGGACCCGGACCGATCTACCTTCTGGGTTCAAAGCGATGTTCCCGAGGTGGTGGAGCTTTCCTGGCTACTGTCCACATCCATTACTGTTCCTCAACTGGAACTGGCCCATTCCTACAAAGACAAAATCGCCCAGGGAATCAGTCCATCCGGAGGTCTGTTCTTTTATCCCATTTTGATGGCTGCAGATATTCTGGCCTTTGGAGGGCAGAAGGTTCCGGTAGGAAAGGATCAGAAACAGCATCTGGAATTTACCCGGGACATTGCTGGACGATTCAACAATCGCTACGGAGAAATCTTTGTAGTGCCGGAGCCAGAGATTGGCGAAGAAGTGGCTGTTGTTCCAGGAGTGGACGGTCGCAAGATGAGCAAAAGCTATGGAAATGCAATCTACTTCTTTGCTCCAGAAAAGAAGCTGCGAAAGACCGTCATGGGAATTGTAACAGACTCAACCGGAGTGGATGAGCCCAAGGATCCGGATAACTCCGTGCTTTATCAGATTTACTGCCTTTTTCTAAATGAAGCAGAACGACAGGAACTGGCGGATCGATTTCGCAGACCCGGCACCGGCTACGGCCACTTCAAGCAGGAACTCTTTGAACGTATCATGGATACCTTTGCCGCAGCAAGGACGAAAAGGGAGAAGATGGCAGCAGACCCGGGCTTCCTTAAAGAGGTGATGCAGAAAGGAGCTGAAAAAGCCAGAGCCGTAGCCAGCGATTACCTGGATCGGGCCAGAGAAGCTGTGGGCCTCAAATATCTGTAACTCGCAGCATCGGAAACCTCCAGACCGTCCGAAACGTCCGAAACAATTTAGGCGCATAATACATTTCAAATTATGCGCACGCTTCTGTGGAAAGTAGCTGCTGTATTGATTGCAGGTATCTTCATCGAAAGCCTGGGTTTTTATGCAACGCCCAATCTGGTTCAATTTGCCTGTGCATCTCTTCCCGTTCTGGCAGTGCTGTACTGGATTTCATCCTACTGGTCTCCATTGCAGCGATTGATGCCTGCCAGAAGATCCATTATATTTCTGCTCCCTGCCTTTCTTTTGACAGTGGCTTTCTTGCTTCCCGGTCCACCCGGACCTCCGCCAGACTCCTGGTTTCAGTTCGATTCCGATGAACCGGATTATGAGCATCGATTTCTTGCAGAGGCAACCATAGAAGAATCCATCAATCCAGGTCTGTATCTGGCGAACGTTCGAATCCTGGATTTTCAGAAAGATATGGATCCTTCTTATTATGGCGAAGACTGGACATCGTCTGAAATGATTCATTCTTCCGACGAATGGCAGGCGGGCTGGAGCAAGTCTTCTGTCCCGTTTCGTACGGCATTATCTGTGGACAATCCAGATCTGTATCCCGGATGCAAGCTGAGTCTCCAGGTATATGGAAGGGGAGTGCCAGAAAAGCCCGGCGGAGGTTTCGGGAAATATCTGGCGGATCGCGGGGCAAATAGCTATCTGAGGGTTTACGAAAAATGGCATGTCCTGGAGCAGGAATGTACGGAGGATTTACGATCCAGCATTCGTAATCGTTTATTTACTCTGCTTTCTGGGCTGAAGGGGGAGTCCGCGCAAGTGGCCCGTGCCATTCTACTGGGAGAATCTGGCTGGCTTGGCAGGGATCTGAAGAACAGGGTTCGTCGGCTGGGGGTGATGCATTTGTTTGCAGCCAGTGGTCTGCACCTGGGTATTTTCTACGGTGTACTGTATTTGCCACTTTCCTGGAAACTGGGCAGGAAGCATCCGCTGGCTCTATTTCTACCACTGCTTCCCTGCGCCTTCTATACCTGGATTTTGCATTTTCCTGTGTCTCTGTGCCGTGCATTCATCTTTATTTTGCTTCTGGCGCTTCGCTCTTTGATTCACAGAAAGATCGTCGCTTCGCACCATCTCACAAATACATTCCTTATACTGATTCTCTGGGATCCCATGGGTTTCTTCTCCATTTCCGGGTATCTATCCTGCGGTGCGGTCAGTGGAATCTTGCTTTTCTATCGAAGGATTGAGCAGTCCCTTTTTTCTGCCCGATCCTTTTTCATGCGAGCAATCCGGGCTCAGCTGGCTTTAAGCCTTTCAGCCACTATGTTTATAGCTCCTCTGTTGATATTCACCTTTCAGGAATTTCCCTTTAGCTCGCATCTCAGTAACATGATTCTGGTGCCCTTTGTGGCATTTATGTTGCCACCATTGTATTTCATTCTAATGCTTCGAATGCTTCCCTTTCTGGAAGGACCTTTCCTGGAATCCATTTATCCCTGGATAGCTCTTCCACTGGACGGATTCGTATGGTTGGCCCGGAAAATGTCCGATTACTCAGTATTCTTTGAATACCGTTCATGGTTGAATCTAGCCTTCTTTTTGTCTTTGTTGACCATGATACTGTTGATGGGCAGTGTGTCGGAAAGTCGCAAGTCCGGTAAACGAAATGTGCGATTGGCCCTTTCATTGCTGGTTCTTGCTCCTGTGTTTTCCATATTTCTGGAAGGATCGTTCTGGGGCAGTCCTGCAGGAAGGCTTCATCAAATTCAGCTGGAGTTAGATCTGGTCCGGGAAATGGCAGGCCAGATTCTGTAAGCCGTCTGGCAAACAATGAAATCTACTTATCCATTCTTCAGTGCCTCGCGCTTGTATCAATCCCTGGAAAGCAGGGGTGGAGCCATTCTAAAAAGCAAAGGGCAGAACTTCCTTATAGATCCCAATGCGGTGAGACTTATCGCACAGGGTGTACTGTCTATGCTTCCTTCAGCTCTGGTGGATGTCCTGGACGAAGCTTTAAGTTCAGATATAAATCAGACCACCGGGAACAGGAAAAAACCATCGTCGCAAAGGTTTCCCGGTACAGAAATACCCGGATCCAGTCCTGGAAATTTTGATTCGGCGCAACTTACTGGCGAAGGCTCCGCAGAGGAGCCCGGGCCAAAAACAGTAGAGCTTCTGGAAATAGGACCCGGAACCGGCGCACTCAGTTTCTATCTATGGGAGGCGTTGCGAACTCTGGCCAGCCGCTTTCCAGAAGTTCAATTTCGCTGGAAAGGCCTGGAACTGGATCCTGTGCTTTGTGCTATCCTGTGGGAGGAGACTATGCCAGCATTTGTCAGTTCCGGCGGGCTCACTTCTGACAAATCCACCACTGTCTCCGTGGACTGGCGAAGCGAAAATGACCGGACCTGGTTGTTTTCTTCTCCGGCCAACCTGGAACTGAAATTGATGCGAACCGATGCAAGAGACTGGCTGAAATCGCATATAGAGGAGTATTCAAAGCAAGATGGTTCGGACTTTCGCATTGTCTGCGGTAACCTTCCCTATTACATAAGTACCGAGCTATTGCTGGGTGCTATTCAGTTGCGACCCAGGGGTTGCGCCTTTCTTGTGCAGAGGGAGTATGCTCTTAGAATCCTGGAGACCCGGAAATCCAGCTCCATATCTGTCTTTGTGCGAAACCTCATGGAGCCCAGGAAAGGTGCTTCCATTGCGAAGGGGTGCTTTCTTCCTCCTCCTTCTGTGGAATCTTCTGTACTGCTTCTAGAGAGGGGTCCCATACATTGTGACCCTGATCTTCTGGAGTCCGTGCTGCGAAGTAGTTTCAGCGGCAAAAGAAAGACCCTGCGAAACTCCTGGAAAAACAGTGTTTCGGATGAATCCTTACTTCAGGATTGGGAGCAGAGCGCCGGAGGGATTGGACTGGATCTTTCCAGCAGGGCGGAAGACCTGAAACCCGAGACATTCTATTCACTGGTTCAGAAGCTGGAGGAGCTGCGAAAGGACTGATCTTTCGCAGCGACTACGGAATCCTGGATTGGCTATGCCGTGCGAGGATTCCGTCCGGGTCTTCCGGTGGAACGCTTCGATTTAGGTTTGCCACCGGAGCTCTTTGAAGAAGATGCGGAGGCATTTCTGTTTGCGGTGCCTTTCCTGGAGTCCTTGCTGCTTTCGGATTTCCTGCTATTCGGGCTTTTTTTTCCGCCGGATTTCTTTGCAGAAGATTTGCTTCGTGCACTTTTCTTGGCGGCCTTTTTCCTGGCAAAGGCTAGATACTCCTCAGGATGCCTTGCAGCCTCCATGCTGTGCTTTTCTACCTGGTGTTCTTCCTTTTCAATTTTGAGTATATCGCGGAAGCTGTGGATGTGCTTCGCTTCCCAGTCTTCCAGGGATAGGCCTTCCTTCCTGGCCAGGTTGCTTCTGTGTTTATTTACCAGACGTTTGGTTACTGGATAGCTTGCAATGGCACTGGGAATGGCCATCAGAAGACCGCCTACCATTGTAGGCCATCCCAGGTCATTCAGCAGAAACTCGCCCCAGGTTTTAAGGCTTGCGATAAGGCTTTCCTGGGCCAGGGCAGTTTTTAGTACACCTTCAAAATTTTCGAAGGTGATTACCATGGGATTCAAACCGAGCAAATCAAATGTAATGTAGCCGGCCTTGTAGAATGCATAGTAGAGAGGTCCCATGGTGATGGGATTGCTGATCCAGACCATGGCAAGCCCCACAGCCAGGTTCATCTTCCAGCGAAGCAATTTAAAACCCAGCCAGCTCATGGTAACCAGATACATCTGAATACCCACAAGAGGGGTCATGGCCCAGAACATTCCCACGGCACTTCCCAGTGCCAGTTCCTGTACCGGAGCATGGGATTCGCGAAACGGTCGGATCAGTTTTTCGTCCAGGTAGCCCCGGATCTTCTGCCACATACTCCCAGAAAAAAATGGACGCTGTAGCGCACAAATTCAAATTACAGTATGCGAACCGTGTATCTCATTCGACACGGAATTGCCATGGACCGGGAAGAGTTCAGAGGAAACGATCTGGATCGTCCACTTACCGGGAGCGGGGAAGAAAAGACTCTCCAGGCCATGAAAGGCCTGGTCCGGTATCTGGAAATGCGGGCCGAAGCGCCGCGAATTCTCACTTCTCCTGCTGTTCGGGCCCTCCAGACGGCAGAAATATTTGCCCGGGCAAGGGGCAAAACTGCTAAGCCGCAGGTCATAGATCGTCTTAAGCCTGGGGCAAACTGTCTCGACTATCTGGAAACGATGATCTATTCGCAGATCTCTGACAGTTCGGACGAAGTGCTGCTAATCTTTGGACATGAGCCGGAGATTTCGGAAACCTGCTCATTGTTGTCCAATCTACACAGGATTCAGGCTTTTTATTCCACGCTGTGGTCCAGTCCAGAGCCTCATTCAGAAACCCTGGCTGAACTGCAGCACTGGCTTCCTTCCGACGAAGGGGAGATCACTGTCGTAGAGGGGTCCATGGCTTTTCGCATAAAAAAGGCAGGAGCAGTGCGAATTGTTCTGGATGAATCAGGAGCGGAGTTTCAGGCATTGCTGCCGCCACAGATTTTAAGGGCCATGGCCTGAACGATTGAGGGGCCGGCCAAACGGACCTAACAGCAAGCGGCCCGGCAGTCAGTTGGCCAGAGGAACATCTCACCAGGCGGCCCCGCACGGAAGGGAAGCCGCCGGCAGATGAATTGAATCTAATTCTGAGCGCTCAGATCCTTTTCTATGCTGAAAGGAACGGGTAGCTCTCCAAAGAAGGTTTTCAAATAGGCAGTGCCTTCCATACGATATTTTGCCTGTCCACTACGGAGATTCTGTAGCAAGCCCATTCCAACTTCTGAAAGCGAAGTGGAAAAATCGATGGTTACTACCTTTCTCTCTGAAGGAGGGATAACAGCCGTTTCGTTATGCTTTCCGGAGCCCAGTTTTCGATCGCTTCCATAGAGATCGAATACCAGCTTATCCAGGATTACCTGCTCTGCGTTTGGGTTCTTGATTCCCACGTCCAGGGCTAACTCGATTTTGGTAAAGCTCAGACTCTTTACAGATACAGAGTCCAGATCAAATTCGCAGTTCTTTAGATTCTCGCGCATTCTTTGAAATGCACAATCAGTGGTAACAGATACCATTCCCACAGCCAGGAGAATGGACAATAATATCTTGGCCTTTCTGGATTTCATGTTCACCTCGTCAGGAATTCTGCATTGAATGGAATATCATTCGCAGGGTATTGTCTCGCCAGACTCTTTCGCAGATTACCGATCCATTGTGTTTTTCGGTACATCCACGTCAAAAAAAGCGGATCGGCGAACAATGGCTGCCCGAGTAGAAATGGCAAGCGAAAAGAATCATTTCCGTTCCTGCATTAACTTCATGGCGAACTCCGCAAAGTCATAGGCTTGATTGGCCGGAGGGAGATGATCCTCCAGTGCGGCGGTCCAGTGAGTACAGGACGTGACCAGTGCCATATGGGTAAACGCCTGGGGAAAATTACCCAGCGCCTCTCCTGTGTCCGGTATGGCTTCCTCGGCATAGAGCCCGCAGTCATTTTCCAGATGAATGAGACGTTCCAGAAGATTTCTGGACTCTTTTAACTTCCTGGCATGGATCAATGCATCCAACAGCCAGAAGGAGCACAGAAGAAACCCTCCCTCTTCGCCCTTCAGGCCATCGGGACTTCGGTAGCGATATACCAGTCCTTTGTTTTCAAGGGTGGCCCGAATCTTTTCAATGGTGCCCAGAACCAGTGGATCGGTGGGCGGTAAAAAACCCATGGCCGGAACCAGAAGGGACGAGGCATCGGCTTCATTTCCTTCTGTATGTTGTGCGAACCAGCCTTTGCGATTCGCATCCTCCATAAGATAGTTTCTAATGTTATCCCTGTGGGTTTTCCAGTTATCCAGAGGTGCTTCGAACCCGTGGGATTCCGCTATTTTTATGGCCCGATCCATGGCCACCCAGCAAAGCAATTTGGAATGAATAAAATGCCTGGGTTGATCTCGAATCTCCCAGATACCTTGATCCGGAAGTTCCCATCGTTTGGTAACGATTTCTGCCAGCCCCGACAGATAATGCCAGTTGCTGGGACTTACTTCTCCTCCCAGTCTTGCATATAGATGTACTGCCTGGAGCAACGAACCGTAGGCATCCAGCTGAAGTTGTTTTACTGCACCATTTCCAATTCGCACAGGTCGCGATGATCTGTGCCCCGCCAGATGACTCAGCTCCTGCTCTGGCAGGGATCTTCTTCCATCGATTCCGTACATGATCTGCAAATCCTGAGGTCGACCGGCAGATGTGCGCCGCAGCCAGTGGCGAAATGCATCCGCCTCGGATTTAAATCCGAGGATCATCAGTGAAATCAAAGTCAATGTACTGTCTCGAATCCAGGTGTATCGGTAATCCCAGTTGCGTTCCCCACCGATCTGCTCCGGAAGGGAAGTGGTGGGTGCAGCCACAACGGCACCGGATGGCGCATAGGTCATAGCTTTCAGTGCCAGAGCGCTTCTTTTGATAGGCTCTTCGTATGGGCCGGAGTACTTACATTTGCTCAACCAGGTTTTCCAGAAGGTCCTGGTCTGCTTGAGCCTGGTTTCCAGATCTTCCAGCGTGGGATGTTGCTCCGGAGGCCTTTCTTCAATAGAAGGTAGCCATTGCATATCAATGATCAAGCTTTCGCCTTCCTGCAGCTCCACGGTGGCGGAAATGCATTCATGGTTGCTGTTGATGGGAAAATTACAGGTAACCCATAGAGCATCGGCACCGCCGGTAATCTCTGCTGTGGTTTCCGATGTGTTTCGAAACCTGGGAACAAAGCTTCCGTATTCAAAGGCAGCCTGGATCATCACTTCTACCGTGACCGAACCTTCTGTACATGTTGCCTTGCGAAGTATGGAATTATATGCCTCTACCCTGGCCGGTCTGCCAGGATCCAGAGGATGGACCGGCATGCAGTCCTGAAGGTGAAGTATTCCGTCCTCTGTGTGAAAATCCGTTTCCAGAATATTGGTATCGGTGCTGTAGGCGCGCATTACCCGGGAATATCCCTTTGCATGAATGCGATAGAATCCTCCTTTTTTTTCATCCAGTATTTTACTGAATACAGAGGGGGAATCAAATCTGGGAAAGGCACACCAATCAATGGAGCCATCCCGTCCTACCAGAGCGCTGGAGTGACAATCGCCAATTAATGCATAGTCCTGAATGCGGTTCACGTTTAGAATTTAGGATGGGTCCATGCAGGGAAAAGGAAAAAACCAGAGCATAAGACAAAGAACTAAAAAAACGGCGCCTCTTTCACGAGCAATTCGTCCAGGGCTGTGATTGAACAACCAGGATGCCGGGCCTTCAGGGATCGAATATCTTTCCTGGATTTAGAATCCCATCTGGATCGAAGGCAGTTTTGATTTCCTGCATTGTGCGAATTTCGGACTCTGTTCGAACACTTTTCAGGGATTCTTTCTTTAATGTTCCAATTCCGTGCTCTGCGCTTATAGATCCATGGAACCTCCCAATCAACTCTGTGTTGAGCCCATCAAATCTAATGCATTGATTCTTAAAATCGGCGGGGTCCATTGAATGTTCTGGCTTGAGGTTAATGTGAATATTTCCATCGCCTATATGGCCAAAGAAGTAGCTGTGTAGTTCCGGGAACTCAGTTTTCAGAATATCTCGCAATGTATCCAGATAATCGGGAATTCTGCGCAGTGGAATGCTTATATCGTTTTTATGCACCAGGCCAGAAGATAGACTTTCGCTTATGCCTTCCCGGTAGGACCAGAATCTCTTCTTGCCTGATTCGCTATCTGCAGGCAGTGCTTCAGAGGTTAACTCAAATAGCTCATTGGATTCCAGAAAGTCATGGGACTCTCGATTCACGCTAAATTCCAGAAGCGAAAAATAGGGCCATGTCTTGGTGAATGGTAGATCCAGTTTTAAATGCTGCCTCACCTGCTGCATACATCCCAGGTCAAAAAATTCAAATGCATGCAAATCCAATCCCGATTTTCTGCAGTGAGCCAGCAATTCCAGGACATCGCCAAAACGGGGATGAGCGCTGAGAAGCACCAGGGATTCCGGTGGAGGGGATGTCAGGGAAAGAGTAAGCTCTGTGATTATAGCCAGCGTTCCCTCGGAACCTATAATAAGCTCTTTCAGGTTATAGCCAGTATTGTCTTTGAGTATCTCCCCGTTTATTTCCAGGAGTTCCCCTTTTCCGGTAACAGCCTTCAGGCCCAGGATATGGTTTCGCATGCCTCCGTATCGAATGAAGCGAATACCACCTGCATTGGTGGCTGCATTTCCGCCTATCTGGGAAGAACCAGAAGATGCAAAGTCCACCGGGAAGTAATAGCCATGTTGCGTCGCATACTGCTGTACAGATCGAGTAATACAGCCTGCCTCCGCTCGTATCGCAGGTAAATAGGGATCCAGATCCAGGATTCGATTCATTCGAGCCATGGAAATGAGCAGATCATTACCGCTGGAAGTGGCCGCGCCAGCATAGCCGGTCCTGCCTCCCTGGGGAACCATAGGAACTTTGAATTTTCTGCATATCTGGACTACGGATTGTACCTGTTCTGCAGTGTGTGGCTCTACCATGGCCCGGGCGGTCTTGCCAGTTCCGGTGCGGTCCCGGCCCAGGTATTCCAGATCGAATGCATCGGTTACCGGGGTAAGGCCTGTGCTATCCTGCAGCTCTTGAAGAAAATCGGAGCTGTTTTCGAGTAAGGTACTATCTGAAGACATGGTTGGACTCTTCCCGTGAGGCCTCGCTTCGCGAGTACCATTGCAGCCCTGGTGTTACCATCTGGATCCGATACCGCAGGCCAGGATCTCAGGCCCCCGTCTCGATCCAACTAAGCTGGCCTGGATAGCCGGGCTATCCAGACGGTTCCTGACCGGGTTCAGGAATCTGTAGGAGGTTCTGGATCCTGCAGGCGATTGGATAGCTGCTCAAGTATAAAAAGCAAAAGTGCGCCCGCTATGGCCAGTCCTGCACCGGTGAGAATGGCTGATGTATCCGGGACTCCGGAAATATAATGCCCGGGCCAGATCTTTCGTAAGCTACCTATCATAATGCCAGTCAGGGCAGCCATGGTCAAAGAATGATGCTTCTCCAGCATATACTTCAGCAGTCGAACAATAGATAGAATTCCCACCAGCAATCCGCCGGCGAAGCTTCCCAGTACCACCAGATCTCGGCTTTCTATGGATTCCAGGATAAACTTATATTCGCCCATCAGAACAAGGATATAGGCTCCGGATATGCCCGGAAGGATCATGGCAGAAATAGCCAGAGCGCCGCAAAGGAAGATATAGATCAGAGAGGTGGAGGCCTGTTCCGAGAAGGTGGCCTTGATGGTATCTTCCTTCAATCGAAACAAAACTTCCAGGTCGCCCACAGCTTTAACTTCGGAATGGACTCTCCATTTATCAGTTACCAGTGCGGAAGACTCCTGCTTTTCTGGCACATTCTTATTCGCTTCTTTAATGGATAAGGGAAAGGACTTCCTGTTTCCATCCTCATCGAATACATAGATTTCAAAGTTTCCCGGTCGGGCTGGAATCTCGATGGAGCCTTTTGCATCGGTTCGCATTTCCAGAATAGTGGAAACCTTTTCGTTCTGGATCTCTACCACTTCGGTTTTCAGGTTCTCTACAGTGCTCAATCCCACTATAAGAAAGGTGAGAAGACCAAAGAGTACAGCCGTAATAATCTCTCGCATGCCCTTTTCCATCTTCTTGTAGGGAACAGTAATGGAAAACAGGATCAGACCAAAGAATACGCTGTAGGTTTCGAACGTATAATGCTCCAGCACATAAGGAATGATCTGGATCATGATGGCCAGGCCCGATAGAATGCCCAGAGCCAGTGGAATGATGAATCGCCACTGAATTCGCATCAGGCTTTCCCAGGCTTCCGATCTGCGGGAAGGAATGAGAAGTCTGAAGATGTCCAGAGCATGAGAAGGCTTTACATAACTGATGGCCCCGATCAAATGTTCATAGATGCCGCTGATCAGTGCAATGGTTCCGCCGGAAACTCCGGGAATAATATCTGCAGAACCCATGGCCATGCCCTTGCAATAAAGAATTGCTTTGTTCTTCCAGCTCCGGTATTGGTCCATTGTGCCAGAGGCTCCCTACTATGAAGCGTGTAAATGACAAAACAGACTACCTGACCGCCTTCCGATACCCTGTTCGCACGGAAAAACAGGGTCCTTCCAGCGGTTCGGCAACCGGCGGATGTAGATTGGCCCTTACAATGCTACTCATGCTTGTTTGTTCCGGTCTGAGCCTGTCGCCAGCTACGGCGGCTCCCCTGGGTGCGGAATTGAAGTTTGCTGTTGTGGGCGATCTCATGGGGCACGATGAACAGATCAAAAGTGCTTATGATCCGGAGTGCAAGTGCTATGATTATGCATCTGTGTTCGAGGACACAGCTCCTATCTTCAAGGAAGCGGACCTGGCAATTGGAAACCTGGAGGTTACACTGCCCGGCAAACCGGAAAAGTATAACGGATACCCACTCTTTGGAAGTCCCGACGCGTATGCAGAGGCAATGTGCAATGCAGGTTTTGATATATTGACTCTGGCCAACAACCATACCATGGATACTGGCAAAGAGGGAGTGATGCGAACCCACAGGGTTGTCCAAAAACTTGGCATGATTGGTCTGGGTGTTTATCCGGACAAAAAGTCCAGAGAAGAGAATTCGGTGCCTGTAATTGAAAAGAATGGCTTTCGCATAGCGATGCTGAACTATACCTACGGCACCAATGGAATTCCGGTTCCTCCCGGCGTTCAGATCAATCATATTCATCCTGCCAGAATTCGCCAGGATTTAAAGAAAGCCTCCACCATGAATGTGGATCTAAAGATGGTATTTTTTCATTTTGGAGCTGAATATACTCGAGAGCCCAATAACTATCAAAAGCAAATGGTGGAGGTGGCCGTGCAGGCAGGCGCTGACATTGTAATTGGAGGTCATCCCCACGTACTGCAGCCATTCGAAAAGCGATTCGTAAAGGGAGCCAATGGCATTCTCCGGCCGGTACTGATTGCCTATTCCCTCGGAAATTTCGTTTCGCATCAGATTCGCAGATATACCGACGGTGGAATGATCTTCCGTTTCACCGTTGTGCAGGGAGAGGATGGACTGGTTATCAAGGATGTGGACTATGTTCCCGTGCTGGTCTATATCGATCACAGTGGTAAACGTCCTCTGTACAGAGTTCTACCTGTGGAACAGTATCTATATTTCCAGGATGGAAAGCTAATGCGAAATCCCGATGCTCCCAGAAAACTGAGTAAAGCTGGATGGTCCCGGATGATCACTTTCTTCCAGGACACTACGGAGCATTTAAGAAAAAGCAGGGAGAATGCGGCACCCTGATCAAAACCGCTCTGGCATCCAGACTCCGGTTGCCACCTCGCAGAGAGTGAAGCTCTACTGGGAAGGAGATGAATTCTTTCAGGATTTGATTCGCGATATAGGTCGCGCCCGTATTTCCATCTGTCTGGAATCCTACATTTTTCATTCAGATCAAACCGGAGAAAGAGTTATTCAGGCTCTGCTTCAGGCTGCCAGAAGAGGGGTTCGCATCCGAGTTCTGGTGGACGGAGTGGGTTCGTTTCCTCCCTGGAATCTTCGCCGTCATTTCAAAAGTACTACTGCTGCCTTTAGAATATTTAAGCCAGTGGGTCTGCTCACTGCATTTAAATCTGGTTTTCATCGCAGGAATCATCGTAAGCTCATATTGATCGATGATTCAGTAGCGTACACAGGGGGCATGAATATAGGCGATGAATTATCGCAAGCGGTGCGGGGAGACCGCCGATGGCGGGATAACATGATGCGAGTGGAGGATGGAGACTTCTATCTGTTGAAGCAGAGCTTTGATGAGATATGGACTTATGCCGGCAAAAAGAGTTTTGGCTTGATGCCCCGCTCTAGAATCTCCAGAAAATATCTAAGGAAGCTGAGTCCTTTTTCTCCTCATTGCCCGGATATTTTCTTTTTGAGCAATCATAGCAGGGCACTCAGGCGGGCCCAGAGGCATCTACTGATCCAATTGATCAAAAGGGCCAGGGATAGAATCTATATTGGATCGGCTTACTTTATTCCCGCACGCAGCATTCTATGGCTTCTGAGGCGAAAGGCTGCACAGGGGGTAGATGTTCGAATCATTACAGCGGGAAGAAGCGATGTATGGCTGGCTCGCCAGGCCGGTCGCTCTACCTACGGTCGATTATTAAAGCACGGAATTCGAATCTTCGAATTTAAAGATCGAATGTTCCATGCGAAAATGACCATTATTGATGACCGCTTTATGGTGGGCTCAACCAATATGGATTACCGAAGCTTCCTGCATAACCTGGAAGTGGATGCATGGGTTTGTAGAAAGGACAGTGTGCAGGCGGCCGTGGAGCAATGGCACATAGACGAATCGGAAAGCGAACGAGTGCATCGCATGCGCTGGAAGAAACGCAGTATTCTCGAGAAGCTACTGGAAAAGATTGCATTCCTGCTTCGATTTTATCTCTAACTTCCCATTTTCCGGGCCACAGGCCGTCTCCAGTAAGACGGATTCGTTTGCTCCGCTCTCTGGCAGAGGTGTTTGTGCGATGGGGAAATGATTTTCAGGCTCTAAATGGTGCAACACTGAAGCCTCACCGCACTTTCAGGGGCATGGCTATAAATTGTCGATGGAAGCGAAGTTATCTGCCCTGGTAGGCATTTCCCCGCTTCTGTCGCAGGGAAGGGGGTATGTAATGCGTTTTAAGGGCCGGTAGTTGAACCAGTTCCCTGGATTCTAGAATGTAAGCCGAGAGAGCTCGTCCATAGACGCAGCCTGAATCCAGACCGATGGTGTTGTCGCGAATGTTCAATCCTCTCCTGGCCCAGTGTCCATAGAAAACCGGTCGCGAGCCATGATAGAATTCATACCAGGCCGGATTGTCCGGATTCTTCAAGTCAATACCCTGTCCGTCCCAGGTGCGAATCGTAAGAAGAACCCTCCTGCTGGACTCCGATGGATGTTTGCCAGGTTCCAGCCCTGCATGGACTGCGATAAAATCATCGGATTCGATCCAGAGAGGACGGGCCTCCAACCATGTATGCTTTTCCGGACCCAGCCTTGCATGCAGACTCTTATAGGGCTCCATGCCATGATAATGTCTTAGATACTCATCTTCATGATTTCCCATCAAAGATTCGTAGCCCTGTTCGAATACGAAATCCACAACGCCGGCCGGATCCGGGCCTCGGTTGATTAGATCTCCGAGCATAATAACCCGATCGTCGGACTGCACTTCCAGCTTCTGTATTAGCAGGCGGAGTTCCTGTGCACAACCATGAACATCTCCAATAAAGATGGTCCGGCTTGCTTTCTTCTTTTCACCGTTCAATTTCATGCAATCCAATCCACAGGATTTCTTAATACTTCAATGAGTTCGGCTTCCGGACTGTTTTCTGGAGGAGTATAATCGTATTTCCACATTACATGCATGGGAAGGCTCATTAATATCGATTCTATCCTGCCTCCTGTTTTCAGTCCGAACAATGTCCCTCTATCATAAATTAAGTTAAACTCCACATACCGCCCACGACGCCAGAGCTGGAACTCCTTCTGAGCATCGGTGTAGCTCTCTTTCATTCGACGACGTACAATGGGAACATAGCTGGTTAAAAAGGAATTTCCTGCTTCTCTGGTAAACTCCAGCATTCGATCCGGATTCTCTTGTTGGTAATCATAGAAGATCCCGCCAATTCCTCTGCTTTCCCCTCTGTGTTTTAGATAGAAATACTCATCGCAATGTTTCTTGAATTTTTCATAACTTACTATGTCTCCATGCTTCTTGCAGGCTTCATTATAGGTTGAATGAAAATGAACGGCATCTTCTCGAAAGAGATAGTAGGGCGTCAGGTCGGCGCCTCCGCCAAACCACATGCTTTCTACACTGGCCCCGGATTCAGGGGCACTCAACCGCGCAATGTAGCGAAAATTTGCATGCACCGTGGGAACCAGGGGATGATCCGGATGAATTACCAGGGAAATTCCACTGGCTCTAAAATGAGGGGAGCTTCCGGGCATGCTGGCAGCAAAGTCGCTGGGAAATGTGCCCAGAACATCCGAAACGTTGACTCCACCTTTTTCCAGAAGAGCCCCATTCTGAATCACTCTTGTACGGCCACCGCCTCCGGTGATGATGCCGCTGGAATGCCGATGGTCCCATAGATCTTCATGAAAACTAGCCGGGCCTGGCGCAGAATCTAGTGCCGTATTTGAACCCGGGCTTCTGGCGAAATCTGACTCCACCTCTTCCAGCCCGGCGCAGATTCGATCCTGTAGTTCATGAAAGTAAGCGGATGCCTGGTCCAGGAAGGCAAAGTCAGGCTGAAAAGGCATGGTAGAACACAACCGGATTATGTCGTATTGTCAAATCAAATTGGCAATGATAGCGCCGCTACTTCTCGAGTAACCCTGGTATGCCTACCCATCCGGCTTTCGAGAGCAACGCCAACCGGGTAGCCGAGGCCCCGGGTAGGCTCCCGAATAGTTTTTTACCTGGCTGGTCTAGAGCTCCTGTTATCCGGGAAGTAATCGGTCATTCGAGATTTGAGCCAGCCTGGCTTCTTCTGAACTGCCACTTGCCGTTTTGATAGGTGCCCGTGGCTGCTCGCTGGAGACGATCCATTACAGCTTTGCTACAGGCCGGACCTGCAATTACCACCAGTGCATCCGAGTGTCGACTGAGCTGATACAGATCCAGGTATAGATTCCTGGTGGCTTCTACTGAATCGCTGCGATGACGCAGGATGGCATTTTCGCACAGTCGGCGAGGGAACAGATCAATCAGAGCTACCGGTTCTGGATTCAGATTTAATACCGCTATAGTTTCATAGGAGGCATGGGGAAATCCAGGATTTAGCTGACCGGTAACAGGCTCCTGAATCAGAAACATATCTACGTCTGGCTGATAATGCACCGGCAGGAGCCCCGGGGAAAGCAGTGCTTCCTTCTCCGGACTCAGAACAGCCGCTGTACCGGTACCCTGGCTGGCATCGGAATCCCGGGAGCCTGCTTTGCCAGCAAGCTTCGCCGACCTGCGTCCTGCATTACCATTTCTTGTCTCGCCTTCGCTTTCTACAGTAAAGCCATCTTCCGTGAGTCGCTCTTCATCGATGGTGCCAGGGCGAAGTATAATTACCTTTTCGCCCTCAAGACGAAGCACGGTGGATTCCAGACCAACGGCACACTGACCGCCATCCACCACTCCCGGTATCTCTCCTTCCAGCTGGGCCAGTGCCATGGCCGCCGTTGTAGGACTTGTTTTTCCGGATTTGTTGGCAGATGGAATTGCAAGAGGTGTGTTACATTTCTCTATGATTCGCAACGTTATCTCATGATCTGGCATGCGAAATCCACAAAGAGCGGAACCTGCCGTCACTGCCGTCGGGATCTTTCCATCGTGTTCCAGAAGGATGGTTAAAGGACCTGGCCAGTACTGATTCATGAGCTTTCTGGCCAGAGGAGTTTCCTTTCCGTATCTAAACGCCATTTCCGGCGAAGATACATGGCAGATCACCGGATTTTCTGCCGGACGGCCTTTGATGGTGTACAGATTTCTGAGGGCCACCTCATCCAGAGCGTCGCAGGCCAGTCCGTACACAGTTTCTGTGGGCAGGGCAACACATTGCCCTTTTTGAATTAACTCTACAGCACTTTGTTCGTCCAGGTACTTGCCCATGGTGTCCTCCGTTCTGTCAGGAAGCCTTCTCTGGCAAAAGAATGGCTTTAAATTTTGGTCCTGAAAAAGTTCTGGCTGCCATCTCCCGAATGTCTTCCAGGGAAACCTTCTCCATTTCCGTCAGCGCTTTTTGAACCGGGTCTTCCGTCTCTCCTCGCAAAATAGGCACGGACATCATTGTGTTCAAACCGGTACTTGTTTCCGATCGGGCTGCAATGGAAGTTCTAATACTTGCTCGAGCGCGATTGACTCGATCTTCTTCCACCAGTTCTGTGCAGATCTTTTCTACAATATCGTTTACTTCCTTTTCCAGTTGTGGTAATTCATCCGGCGCGATGCCACAGGAAATGCCCAGGACCGAATGAGGCTCGTTTCTCATGGCAAAAGAATAAATCCCGTAGCAGGACATTCCCAGTTCCTCGCGAATCCTTTCAAAAAGCAGACCGGAGTCATTGCCTCCCAGAACATAGTTCATAAAATCCTGCTTGAATCGATCCGGGTGATGAGGCGGCAGAGCAGGGTAGAACAGAGTAAAATAGGCTTCCGAGATACCTGGCTTGGTCAGAGTGAGTTCTCCGGCTGTGTAGTTAGCCTCTTTGATTTCCGGGTCCTGGGTATCGTCACTGGTAGGAAAAGCCGACTCAAGAGCTGATTCGATGCGGTCCAGCTTCACTCCACCGGCCACGGAGATTAGAGTATTGTTACCTCCGTAGAATCGATTCTTAAAATCGTGCATCTTCTCTACAGTAGCTCCGCGAATGGTTTCTTCGGTTCCGATGATGGGATGATAGGCATCACCCAGAAACATCTGCAGTGCTCTCTCTACCAGGAAACTATCCGGATCATCCTCCCTTTCTCTGTATTCGCTCAGGATAGGATTCAGTTCCTTTTTAAATTCCTCTGCCGGGAAGAGAGGATTCCTGTACATATCCGCCAGGATATCGAAGCCTTCTTCGAATCGATCATTCAATACAGTGATGTAATATGCAGTATGATCATAGGTGGTATAGGCATTCATTTTGCCGCCTATGTCGTTGGCAGCCCGGGAAATGGAGGTGCCCCCCGGACGTTTCCTGGAGCCCTTGAAAAACATATGCTCCAGAATGTGTGCCAACCCCCATTGCGCCGGATGCTCTGCGCAAGAACCTACCCTGGTTAGAATCTGAATGTTTGTAAGAAAGCTAGTATTTTCGATATGGAGTAGCTTCAGTCCATTAATCTTTTGAATATCGAAGGGGGTTACGCTCTGTATCATATTAATTCGGGATCTCCTCTCTAAAGCCTCTGTTTTGCGTGGAACATCAATTTGCACTCCACGCTATTTATTCAGCCGAACGCATTTTGACTCATTGAAAAAGCGGTCATCATATTGCTCCTCATCCGCCATCGCATGAAAATGAGAATCAGTCAGCTCTTTAATAATGTAAGGAATTCGATCTTCTTCTGACGTCCACTTTCCGTCCAAAACGAAAAGATCTACTGTTAGAATTAGATCCCCCTTCATGTTCTTTTCCAGGTTGTACCGAGCTTTTTCCACTCCTTCACCCAGAATGCTTTCACCTGTGTTTGCAGCGAATACCTGATACTGACCGTCCTCACTGTACACCTCTCGAAAAGCATCTTCCGGAGGATTGGCAGGATCAGGGTACTGCAATTTTCCTTCTTCCCCGGGTTCGACGGTATCCACACATAACCATTCGGTGCCCCTTAGCTTTTCAGGATCGGGACCCGAGCAGGCCACTCCGGTTACTGCGGTGGCTATCAAAAGAAAAAATGCCGTGGGAAACTTCATGATTGCAGGGTGCAAATCCTACCTTTTGGGGCCAAGCAGATATTGCTTCCCCTTTGAAATGCCAGGATCTGCAGGGCCGCGAAGGCCGGCCCTGAAAAGAGCGAACGGAATATTTACACAGGCTCGGTGCCGGGCCTGCAGCATTTTTGATTTGGAGGAGGGTTTGTTCTAGTCCGCATCACCCAGTCGAATGCATTTGGACTCAAACAGCTCAGGGACCCCGGGAACGGCTTCGGCCAGGCTATGGTATTTTTCAGCCGTTAGCTCCAGAACCTTATAGGGCTCCTTTTCAACTATCTCTTCCCCGTTCTCATCCGCCTGGCGAAAGGTGAATAATAGCTTTGTTTCACTTCCCTCGCGGCTCAACTCGAAGCTTCCTTTCACTCCTTCTTCCAGAAGGTTTTCGCCGGTTACCGGATCCAGAGCTTCAAACCCACCATCTTTGTGGTAAACTTCCACATATCCCGAGGTGTTGGTTCCAGCCGGATCCTGGGCTTCTTTCGGAGAAGGGAATTTGAGGCCTGCTCGCTCCTCTTCGTCGGCAGAGCCGTTGCACAGCCATTTGCTGCCCTTTAATTCACCGGCTCCAGCTCCACAATGCAGAAGCAACAGGGAAAGGAAGACAGAAATCAGAATCTTATGCATGCACAGTTGTAATGAATCGCCAGCAAGATCGCAAGCAGGAATCCAATCCCTGAAGTTTATTTTTGGTTAAACATGGCCGGATCCTCTGTTTTCAGAGTGCTTCGAATCAATTCAAATCCTGGATTCGCTGTTTGATAATCCTTTCTGGGAATATGATGGGTTACATATACCCAGCGGTTTCCGGACCAGATTCGAAAGAAGTCCCGAACAATGCCCAGGGTTTGTCCGCCTTCGGCCAGGGTATGGGTTTCTCTCAGTCCGTTTTCTCCCAGTTCTTTGTATGTTAGATCCTGGATGGCTCCAGGACGAAATTCCTCGGAGTAGAGTTTTGTCATGAAACTGGCGAATTCTTTTAGCGATGCGAATTGTGGCTGGCGGAAATACTGAAACATGGTGAGTCCATCGCCGGTGGTTCGAATCATGATGTAGCGGCCCACCTCTGTTTCCTCATCTTCCATGACGGTCCAATTCCCGGGATACTGGAATCGAATACCATCCCTGTGAAACTCTTTAGTAGTTTCCAGATCCGGAGACTTCTCGCACGCCAGGGCTGAAAGCAACAGAATCATGGCTGCCAGACCGCTTGAAAGTCGCTTCAAGTGACGTTTGCCCGGAGGATCATTTTTCCTTTCCATGTTGGGAGCAAATCCGCCAGCCTATACAGGGCAATGAAAAACCAGTCAAGTTAGTGAATCATTTCCGGGAAAGTCCGGTAATTCTAACTCTAAAAACTCTTGCCACCACCCAGGATGAATGCAGAATACGAACTGTCGTTCAGAAGTTGGAGGAGAGTCATGAATCAGAATTCACCGGAGCAGATTCCAGCCGGTTTTGATGCAGAAACCTGGAATAAGTTAACCCCCGAGCAAAAGCAGACCTTTCTTGCCGGTCAGCAGGGACAGCAGCCAAATGCGCAGCAAGCCCAGCCTCAACAACAGGCCTACGGAAATCCTCAGTCCATGCAGGATGATATGATGAAGGATATCAAGAAGCAAACCATGTTTGCCATGATCTTTGGCATGGTGGGCTCACTGATTACCTCTATCGTCAGTATGTTTATTCGTAGAAACTGAAGCGTTGCCTGGCCTTCCGGGCCAGGTTTCCCAGGGCATCACATAGAATGACTCGCTCCACTGCGGTCAAATTTCCAGTGTCGATCCTTACTGATTCATGGAATAGTCTGAGTGCCGCCCCGCCGGTGCGAAAGCCCACTCCCGCAAGTTTCAGTGGATGCATATTTTTGTCGGGCTCCAGAGGGCCCGGTGGATATAGATTGGCAATTTCCGACCAGGCAATGGCCTCCGGATCTTCCTTATAAATGGCGATTCCTGTGCCGGGGGTTTTGCATTCTACATATCGTACATCTGCAAGATCAAGTATTCGTGCTTTCGTTCCTTTTATGTATCTTAGTTTCTGCGAGTCCAATTTTAGCTCGATTTCGCTGGAATGAAAGGTAGGAAATAAGTACCAGAGTAGAGGAGTTATCCCCAAAGCGAGCCACATTGTTGGATCCAGGCGCATTCCTCTGCTGGAAATGGCCCTTAGAGCAAATACAGAAAAAGTTATAAACAAGCATACCAGCAACCAGTAGAAGGATAGATCGCTCCAATACAGATCTACAGATTCATAAAGTATACGTAGATCCGTTCCGATCATTTCCTGCTGCGATGCGGATGGAAATGATAGTCCTTTTAAGTCAATTGATTCCAATGGCCTGGCTTCTCGGGCCGCATGAAACGGGTTGTACCTGGTCCGGATCAATTGGCCGCTTTGCGCGTTCAGTACCAGCCCCTGGTAGATTATGGGCAGATCCAGTAGCAGTTTTTTCTGAATCTTTTCGAATGCATCCTGTTCTGGATTGATCTGCGCGATGCGAAAGCTGGGGCCATTTGCAAGATGCAAGACAACATTAGCAGAGTTCGTTTCATTGTCTGTTATATCCAGGGAGTAGTGGCTGGAAGCGCTGCTGCGGTAGCTCAGGTTCTGATATTTCAAAGCGAAATGCAGCATTCCATCTTGAATGGAAAGAGTGCTGATTTCCTGATGAGAGAATTCACGGGCTGTCCAGGCATCCAGGGCGGATGTCATGGCTAGCGGAATCAGGGAAACGACAGATAGAATGAAGAGCAGGTGAAAATTCTGGCCTCGAAACTTCCAGAGCCACAGAGACCCCAGGATTGCGAGCACACATAGGAAGCAAAGAATCAGGAAAGCAGGGGCCGGACTGGCACTGGAATATTGAGCCCAGAGCTGAAATTCAGACATTAGATGGATTTCTTTCAGCTACATCTGGCGTCCAGGCAATTCGGTTGCCGTGGCATGCCTGAGCTGGACCCTGGGTTAATGGACTCCATCACTCAGCTTACCCTCGGCGCAGCCATCGGCGAAGCGACCCTGGGGCGATCCGTAGGTCGAAAGGCAGCCGCCTGGGGTGCAGCTCTGGGTACATTACCCGATCTGGACGTTTTAAGTAGTCCTTTCGTAAGCGATTATACACAGCTAGCTTTACATCGCGGTTTTTCTCATTCAGTCTTTTTCGCCCTGGCAGGAGGCGCAGCTATCGCTTATGGTCTGAGGCGATTGCACCATCGTTACGAGGTATCCTTTCGCAAGTGGTTCCTGTTTACCTTCCTGACTTTATTTACCCATGCATTGCTGGACGGATTCACGGTATATGGAACCCAGCTTTTAAACCCTGTGTCCAGCTATCCATTCGCATGGAATTCGGTGTTTATCATTGATCCTCTCTATACAATTCCGCTCCTACTCGGGCTTGTAGTAGCTCTTATTCTTTCCAGGGCCTCCACATGGAGGCAGCGCTTTGTTATGGGGGGACTCATATTTTCCACGGCATATCTGGGATGGGGGCAAATTGCCAAGTCCGTGGTGGATTCCGATTTTCAGGCATCCCTGAACGAACAGGGCATTAGATATGAATCGTTTATTTCCAATCCCACGGCACTGAACTCTATTCTATGGATGGGTATGGCCAGGACAGAAGACTGGGTTTATGTAAGTCTTCATGGGCTGCTGGATGCTCCCGATGCAAAGATTCGGTGGATGAAGATTCCCAGAAATCCTGAGTTGATTGCTCGCGCCCGGAAAACCGAAAATCCCTATGTAGAAAGATTGCTATGGTTTTCCCGGGGGTTCTACAGGCTGGAACGAGATCCCGATGGAAGGTTGTTCTTTCATGATCTTCGCTTTGGTCGAAGCGATGGTTATCTTACAGATAAAGGCAACTATATCTTTCGCTTTCATCTGCTCGAAGATGAAAGCGGCGCAATCACTGGATTTAAACAGTTTCGCCCTGTTGTGGAAGGACGATCCGCTACCATCGATCTATTATGGAAGAGAATGAACGGAGATACCTCCATTCAGGGAGAGGTGCAGCAGGAACTCTACCCGGCGCACTGAGGATTGCAGGATTGCATGATGGCAAGAAATTTGCTTCAGGACCTTGACTGGTTGCACCTCTTCTGGAATTCGATTGATGTATCCCTCACGTGCGAAGGTTCCTGCAAAGCTTTATGCGAAGCTTCCCTGTAGTTAACTGTAATTGGTGAAACCTTCCTTCACTGAGTATTTTATGATGATTCTTGAAGACCAACATTACCAGGAGAACCTATGGCACCGCTCTGGATAATCGGCGTTTGTCTTATGGCCGGACTCCTGTTTCGGCGTTTTTCAATCATACCTGAAAACGGAGCAAAAGTACTTAGCGGCTACATTATCTATGTCGCGCTTCCTGCTCTGGTTCTACTGCATGTGCATGAACTGAAATGGGATCATTCATTGATCTTCGCTGCTCTCATGCCTCACTGGATCTTTGGTCTTTCCTGGATTGTTTTTCGCGTTCTGGGAAAGCGTACTGGCTTGAAGAAAAGCACCATCGTTTGCCTGACTCTTACCGCGGGGCTGGGAAACACTTCCTTCGTAGGTCTTCCCATGATCCAGGCATTCTTCGGCGCCGAACACCTGGGAACCGGTATATTGATTGATCAGGCAGGAAGCTTTCTCTGTCTGTCCACGTTCGGCATGTTGTATTTGCTGGTTTCGTCTGAAAAAATAGAAAGTGAAAAGAAGCTATTTATAGAAGACGGGCAGAAAGTGAAGGCCGCGAAAAGCAATATCAATCCAAAAAAGGAGATAGGCGCGAACAGCGCAACCTCGGGAATCAAAGTAGCAGAGGTATCAGCAGGCAATCGTGCAATCTTGAAAAGAGTCCTTACTTTTCCGCCCTTTATTGCACTGGCCGTTGCTCTGGCTCTTTATCCTTTCGAATACAGCGAAACATTGCAACAGGTGCTTTCCAGTATCGGATCCACCCTGACTCCGGTGGCAATGGTGGCGGTGGGATTTCAGATTCGCTTTCGATCCCTGGCGGGTCGTATCTTTTCTCTTTCGACCGGACTACTATTTCGCTTGATACTAACCCCTGCACTGGTAACGTTCATGGCACTGATTGTAGGACCTTACGGAGCCGGTCTGTGGAGCTGGGATGCGACCGCGACCGCGGCCGGTGCCGGATGGCCCCCTGCAATTCAAATAACGATCTTTGAAGCCGCCATGCCTCCCATGATTACGGCAGGTATTCTATGTGTGGAATATGATATGGATCCAGAACTGGCCGGCTTGATGCTGGGTCTGGGTATTCCTCTTTCATTTCTTACTTTGCCTCTGGTGCATTTATTCTTAACCAGCGGCTTCTAGATCTACATCCGCTACATCGCATCCTGGCGAACGGATAGCGATATCTTTGCTAGATTTGCCATTAATTTCTGGAATCTACAGTTACCAACCTCCGCTGGCACCTCCACCACCGAAAGTACCTCCGGAGCCTTTAAAGCTATCGCCGGATCCTTTACCAGATCCTCCGGAGCCGCCTCCGGATGCTGCACTACCGATTGCTCCTTTCGCTGCTCCCGCTGCCAGAACTGCCAGAGGTGCCAGAAGATAGATCAGGAATATGGCCCAGTAGGGTGGCCATTCGGCTACACCGGTGAGTCGCTGTCCCAGCAGGAATGTTGCTACAAATGCGCAGAAGGCATAGCCCAGACCCAGTATGGGAAGCATTGGATAGGCATTACTCTTCATGGGCTCATGAAAGCTATTCAGTACTGGCAGATAGATGAATAGTAGGATCAAAGGAAGCAAGACCGCTACAAGAAAATGCCACTTCCATCCAACGCCGAGGTTTCTGGTAAACCATCTGTAAAGGAGATAAAGACCCACCGGCACCAGACCTAACGTCATAGCAATGCAGTAGTTGATGATGATTTGCAGTACGTACTCTTCCGTAGCCTCTTCGTAGATCTCGCTGATCCAGTAGATGGCCGGATGATTGGTCTTTTGAATTAGTCTTTCTGCGAAGGCCTCGATTCTTCTGGACTGAAGATTTTCCGGACGAGGCCCCGGTACAAAATCCAGTTCCGATAGTTCATAGTGCGATGGCCAGGCGTCCTCGCTGGCATCGTAGCCCATGCTAATGTGTTCATAGTCCAGGTCTCTGGATTGATACTCCATTCGATCCTGGAGCATAAACAGAAATCCATCGCATCGGCCGTCGTCCAGCGCCTGGTATTTATCCTTGTTTTGATAGTTGTACAGGCCCAGAATGAAACAGACGTTCAGGCCGGTTTGCTTTTGAATCCGGGAGTGAGACCTTTCCAGGGTTTCTGTGGTAGCGGTGTCCGGTTCCCAGGATTCCACTTCTTCGAAATAGATCGGAGCAGAGAACGCAGGCGTTCCGGAGATCAAAAGCAGTGAAATTGCAATGCAGGAATACAAGAATGCTCTGAGGCGATGTTTTTTCCCAGCTCCCTTTCTATCTAATGCAAACCCCTGAATAATAATGCCATCCATGGGTGCAGATTTATATCACCGCTTAGCTATATCCATAAAATTCTTCTGTAAATATGTTTCCAGGCAGTACCCCCATGGAAGCCACTGTGTCTCGCAGATCCTGAACCCCCTGCGGAGGACCGGAGATGAAGTACTGAGCTTTCTCTGGCTCCACAAGATGACGACGGATCATTTCCGGGGTAATCCGTCCCACTTCTTCGTTCCATTCACCTGGAAGATCTCCGGTAAGAGTAGGCACATAGAAAAAACCGGGCTCCTGGGAAAGATGCAGGAGCTCTCTGTGAAATAGAAATGAATCGTAGTTTCTGTTGCTGGAGATCATCAGCATTCCTGGAATCTTTTCTCCATGGGCCTGCCTTCCCAGCAATGTTCGAACCATGCTGTAAAGCGGGGTGATGCCAATGCCTGCGGCGAGAAAGACCAGGGATGCGCCCGGCTCATCCGGAAGTTTCAGAAGTCCGCCTGCATCGGTGGCGATTACCTGGTCTCCTGGCTTCATTTCCAGCATCCTTTTCTTGAAGTCCGAACCTGTATCACGGGTAACGATTTCGATAAAGGGATCTTGCTCCGCAGAGGCGATGGAAAAGGTTCTGCTTTCTGTTCTGGAGTCCCGGGGAAAGCGAATCTCGAAAGACTGTCCGGCCCGGAACTGAAAGTTATCTGGTCGATCAAAGCGAAATAGGAAGCTACCGCGGGCTTTGACTTCCGTGGATTCCAGGGTAAGCATAAATACCTTGTCCACAAGATCGCAGGCCAGGTTGCGATCCAGGCCCTGAATCTCATACATCAAAAAGTCTCCTGTCTTTCCTTTCAGGGGAGCACGGAAGGTTTTTCCTCGTCTTACATAGGGCTTAATATTTTTAAAGACTTCTTCGCTTACCAGAAGAGGAGCTTTCGCTTTCTTTGTTTTAGATTCCAGGCGAGCGGCCATGTTGACCGAATCTCCAATTAGAGTAAATGCTGCATTGCTATGGTGGCCCAGTTCGCCCACCACCACGGGGCCGTAGTGGATGCCCACTCCAATCTTCATTTCGTAATCCAGGTGCTTTCGCGCGTACTGATTCACCTCTTCCAGCTTTTCCAGCATTTGAAGTCCTGCATTCACGGCTCGAACGCAAATTGAAACAGGATCCGCTTCTTTGAGACCAAAGCTGGCCATCAATCCATCTCCAATGTATTTATCTATGATTCCACCGTTGGCCAGCACCACTTCGCCCATGGTTTCAAAGTATCGATTGAGTAAATGGATGATATCGTAGGGAAGGTTGCTTTCGGAGAAATTGGTAAAATTGCGTACATCGCTAAATAGTATGGCCACATTCTCTTCTCTACCGGTGGTTCGCACAGACCTGGACCGAACGGCATCATAATCCTGATCATCCAGAACCAGTCTGCGAATATGGATGGGACCTTTGATTCTGGTCTGACAGGCCAGCCGTACATTGTTTTCCAGGCCTCGTCGTCTCGAAAGGGCTCTTTCTGCTTCGTTTCGGGGCTCCAGGTTTTCCTCGCCGGACAGGATGAGCACCCGGCAGGTGGAGCATCGTGCTTTGCCACCACAGGCATGCATGTGCTCCAATCCATTCTTCAGTGAGGTTTCCAGAATGGTGTCTTCGGCGTTGGCCTCTATGCTCTGGGAATTTTCGTACCGGATTTGCGCCATAGTCCAAGATCGGTTGATTCTGTGAATCTGTCCTTCCTTTGTCTGCTGGATCTTTCTGTTCGATTGTTTTCTTTTAAAGTAGATTCGTAAATGGCCGAACCGAAATCAGGGACCTGGGATGCCTCTAGAGTGTCATATAAAGGAAGATTACTGCCGTCCGAGCACAGGCAATGAAAAGCTAGCCGTGGAATCAGCCATGAGCCGTGATTCTATGTGCAAAGCCGGTCCCGGAATTCCGGTGGGAACGGAATCCACCGGAAACATAATTTCTGCGTCGACAATGGGGCCAGAGCCGGGGGCGGAAAGCCCTGAATCCACCGGATTTGGACGGCTAAATAGATTACAGAGCTTCCATCCATCTCCTTCTCGAGCACTACTCCGGCCTTTCTTGAAATTCTCCCTTTTTCTGATCATCCTTTCGGTAAGCTTGCTACCTCATTTGGCCCAGGCGGAAGAACCGCCTTCTCTCTATAAGAAACCCCAGCAGATTTTTGATCTGGCCACCATCCAGGCTCTGGAAAATCGACTGGAAGGGGGCGAGCCTCTGGATGCATTGGCCGGAGAAATTGAACGGCAGATCGCCCGGTACACCTCCCAGTTTTCTGCAGAGAAAAGGATCCAGGTAGAAAGGAGTCAGATTCCAGAAGGAAGGGAACACTGGGATGTGAACCTGGTTCGATTGATCCAGCTGGCTCGAAACAAGGAACCGGGCTCTCGCTATTTTCTTGGATATTCGCCGTATATGTACAGGCTGCATGTACTTCTGGGTCAGTGCTACGAACGTCAGGGAGATATGCGCCGGGCGCTGGCAGAATACAATCAGGCGTTTCGCTATAACCCGGTGGAGATTCCCTACAATGCGCTTCTGCCGGTTAAGACCAATGCCAACCAGCCTTTGACGGACGCAGAAAGAGAGCGAATCTATCTATCCATGCTGGATGGATTTGCAGATCCGGATCGCATCGCCCAGGAATCCAACAATCAATGGGCCAATGAGGCTCGTAGATTTCGCAATCTGATGGAGGAATACACCGAGCTGAAGAAGGATCTGGAACAACAGAGAAAACAGCCGGCCGTAGCCCGATCTGTACTTCTTCGAGGAGGCCAGGCCGACCCTGCGGCGGAAGAGCAGCAGTTGCAGCAAATGGAAAATCAGATGCAGACCATTGTAGATCAGATGGAAAGTATCCGCACCGGTGCCTATCTGGACTACAAGAGAGATAAAGAACAAAAGAGTGGGGACCTGGTGTTTCGCATGGCCGAACTGACCAGGGAGATCGAAAAGGATAATAAGCAACATCAGAGACTGACGCAGAAATCCCAGTTCTATGGCGATTCCCCCACCGTTCCAGAAAGGACAGAGTTCTCCAACTTTGTGGGTTACGGAATACTTCTGGAGCTGGCTCATCGCATTGATCCGGATCGCCTGAAATTTCTTGAAGCACTTTCGGAAGAATATTCCAGAAGCAGAAAAACAGGCTACGCAATAGAATTCGAAATACGTTTTCTGGAACTGGCAAAAGAGCGCAATGCAGCGAATCCAGGAACTATAGACGAAACAAGAATCAACAATCGGATGAGCAATCTTGCAGGCCTGTATACAGATGAGCGCCGGTACTTAAAAGCAATTGAAATCTATGAAGAATTGCTGTCCAGAGCTGCGGTAGATGAACCCGGTCAGGGATTACTTACTCGAAATCAGCAGGCTCGCTATCATCTGGCGGAGCTCTATTTTCAGCATACCGGTCAGCGCAGAAGGAGCATGGAGCTCTACGAGCAGGTACTTCAGGAATTACCGGGGGCTCGACAGGATGATTTTGGACTGGAACTGGAGCGTCAAAGAATACGTTTTCGCATCCAGAATCACATGGCTGAATTAAATCGAAAGATTCGCAGAACGGATCAGGAAAAAAGTCGATTGGATCAGGCCAGAGAAATTTATTTCGAACTTGAAGGAGAAAGGGATCGTATTGTTCAGGAGCAAAACGATCTCAAAGAACGTATTCTGACTCTAAAACAGCAGCTTCGCACATCAGACGATCCAGAAACCAGGCGACAGTATTACAGGTTGCTATACATTGAACAGCCAGACGTAGATGAACGCCTGGGGGATGTTCGCACCGGTCTTGCAGCCATGGATATTGGCACAGTTCTGGAGCGTAGAGCTTTTCTGCATATTCAGGATCATGAATTTGATGATGCTATTTCCCTCTACAATGAGATGCTCAGTCGTGCAGAAAGCCGGGCTGCATCCCGGGCCAGAAAGAATATCATTATTGTAAACCGTACTCTGGAAGACGGAATTTTACGAAGACCGGAATTGCCGGCTCAATGGTAGAACGAGCCGATTCTTCTGGCAGTCCAAAGATAAAGCTCTACCGATCTACAAAAATACTAAAAATCAATTTATAAAGGATTGACCATTTTAGCATCCGCATTAGAAAGATTGGATGAAGTTACTGAACGGTTTTGCTGCGTTGCTTATGCTATTTGTAATCACCGGTTGTGGCCCTACGTTGCAGCAGCGAAAAGCGATGATTAACAATCGACAGATGGTAATTACTCGTTGCTCCGGACCGAAGATAGATTCTCGCTGCATCCAGGAAGCAACCAAATTCAGCTGTGGCGGCCGACCGGTGATAGTTTCCATGGATCCAGATCTGCAAGAGCAAGCAGCCCGAGCTTTTGGAGAGTCAGGGAATCACTATTACATCATAGGCGAATGCCTCTAGCGGCCCATGCTCATCCGATGAGAGCTGGAGGACGGCGAAGACTCCGGGCCCGAAGCGCACCTGGGGCTCTAACATCAATCCGGTTTTTTCTTTGCTTCCATAGGAAACATTCGCATCCTGTCCGGTAAGCGGGCCAGATAGAGCCCGCATAAACACAGGAAATCCAGCTGGAACCAGAAAAACAAATCGAACCTCCCGATCAGGGTAGCATGCTTCGCATGGCTGTCTTTGTGGAAGGTGGCATGGGACTTCTGGCCATCGGCCTGGGCTATCTCTTCGGTTATCAGCCGCTGGCCATGATTCATGTGGAGCTGGAGCGGTGGCCGGACGCCCTGGGCCTGGCAGCTATTGTTCCTATGTTTCTGGGATTTCTCTTAATTGGAAAGCTAAACCTGGAACCCCTTCGCCTGCTGCGAAGCAAGCTGGACCAGGTAATACTGCCCCTCTTTCGCGGACTCTATCTTTCGGATCTGTTCTGGCTTTCAATACTGGCCGGTGTAGGGGAGGAGCTGTTGTTTCGAGGCTTCTTTCATCTCTGGATATCTGACTGGCTGGGCCTTCCGGCAGCAGTGATTCTTACCGCAGTTCTGTTTGGACTGGTCCACTGGGTGACTCCCATATATGCTCTCATCGCTGGCTTGATGGGACTTCTTTTGAGTGCCAGCCTGGTGTACACGGATAATTTGCTGGTGGCCATACTAGTCCACGGACTATACGATTTTCTGGCTCTGTGGTATTACTTACGCTATGTGCATAAGGCCGGACCGGCCCATGGCTGATGCTGGTGGCGTAGGGTGCCAGAAAAGGGATTAGTGGACGGAAAAAAATCCAGAACCGTTCAATTAAAAGCGACCAAAATGGCCTAAAAATGGAAATCTGATTGCGAAAAATGGCCGCCCTCGGGACTCTGAGCCAGTATGGCCACCAGAAATGATCAGCTGAACAGTGTAATTGGCCCCGGTTCCATATTCGAGGGCAAATTTTATATATCCGGTTCCCTGCGGATTGACGGAAAATTCGAAGGGGAAATCAAAACCGAGGATGAACTCCATGTCGGTGAAACCGGAAAAGTGAAAACCAACATCAATGCTCGGAATGTAACTATGTCCGGCACCATGATAGGCAATATTAAAGCAGAAGAAGAAGTTCGGCTGGAGAAATCCGGTAAGCTGATGGGAGACATCGATTCTCCTATTCTGCACATTGCTCCGGGCACCATTGCTCAGGGCCGAGTGAATATTACCGGCGGCCAGAAGAAAGATGTGAAGAAAATTGTAGAGGAGGCTTACGGATCCGTCAAAACTCCGGAAAAATAATGCCCGGATTATGTTGATTGGCCGATTGATCCTATAGCATGCACCACCGCCGATTCAAAAATAGGCATAGCAAGCACCGATTTGAGCTTCAGGGGCGATTTTCCCTGATCCATCTTGGCGGCGGTAGCTTTCTCTACTCATTCCCCGGCAAAACCAGGCCCATTATTGGCCGGGTGGATCTGGCTCTGGGAAAAATCCGAAACCAGGCCCTGGGTGTAATGGCTCTTTCTGTCCTATTCTTTGGCGTATTCAGCCTGCTGTCCAATTCCGGCACTGCGACCACCACTCAGGAGCTCACCGAAGTAGAAGAGCTCAAGAAAATGGAAGGTAAGCTTTCTCCTATAGAGTTGGAGAAAAAGTCGGATGCTCTAAAAGAAAAACTCCTGACGGAAGACCAGCCGGAGGGAGGAGAAGACGGCAAGGTAATTAAATACACCGTACGCAACGGTGATACCCTCAGTCAGATTTCTGCCAAGTTCAAGGTGCCCATGAAGCTTATAGCTCGCTCCAATGAAATGGGTGTGCATTCTGTGCTTCGGCCCGGTCAGAAATTGACCATACCGAACCGACCCGGACTTACATATAAGATCAAAAAGAACGATCGTATCGCCAAGGTGGCGGAGTACTACAGTGTCAAACTGGAAGATATCCGAAAGGATAATCCGGATGTGGCCAATCTGGATCTCTTGAAGCCCGGTGAGACAATCTTCCTACCCAATGCCAAGGTACCCGAGCCTCCACCAACCTGGTTCCGACCGGTCTGGGGCCGCACCACCAGCGGATATGGCTGGAGAGTACATCCCATATACCGCTATCGCCAGTTTCATGGCGGCCTTGACATTGCCGCTCGCTACACCTACATTCGATCCGCGCGAAATGGAGTTGTTACCTACGCAGGATGGATGGGATCCTATGGTAGAGCCATTATCATCAAACACGACAATGGCCTGAAAACACTGTATGCCCACCTCAGCCGCATCAATGTGCGAGTGGGGCAAACCGTGAAAGGCGGTCAGAACATCGGGGTTTCCGGAAGCACCGGAATGAGCACCGGTCCTCATTTACATTTCGAAGTAATCCGAAACGGTAAAACGGTGGATCCAAGGCTATATATCAAGTTTTGATGGGCCGTAGTGTCACCTGCCGTTTTTATCATAGTTTTATTTAATTCTTGACCCGGAAAGGGGCCTTTGTAATATATAGGCACCGCTGGCGTAAGCTTCGCGGAAAAGCCCAACGTCCAATCGAATTTATCCCCGAGATCGGACGGAATCCATAGGATTGATCTAACCACGCCAGAAGGCGAGTTTTCGGATGCTTTCCGTTCTATTCCAGCGCTATACCTAAACCTACCATCGATTATGTCCCTGACACAATCCCACAGGAGTTCATATGCCTGCCGTGAGAAAAACATCACGCAAAAAATCTTCCCGTTCATCTGATAACGGGCGAAAGAAATCTTCCCCATCGGACACAGAGGAGCTTCTGGAACAGGAAGCCCTGATGGAAGCGGACAACAACGCTTCCGACGATGAGGAAAACCGAAACGGTCGTAAAGGGCCTAAAAAGAAATCCAATGAACCGCCCCCTCCACCCATCGATCTAAGCGAAATCAAGGCCATGCCTATTGAGGACCTTTCCCGTATCGCAGAAGACATGGGAGTGGAGACTACAGCCGGCCTCAAGAAACAGAACCTGATTTTTGGAATTTTACAGAAGCAGGCGGAGAGAAACGGGGTAGTTTATGCCTCGGGAACTCTGGAAAGGATGCAGGAAGGTGGCTACGGCTTCCTGCGTAGTCCGGACTACAACTATCTGTCCGGTCCTGATGATATCTACGTAAGTCCATCGCAAATCCGACATCTGGGCCTTCGCACCGGGGATACGATTACAGGTCAAATCCGACCACCCAAAGACAGCGAACGCTTCTTTGCCATGCTGCGGGTAGACACAGTAAACGGCGAAACACCGGATCAGGTGGGTCGCAGAATTCTTTTTGATAACCTGACTCCGCTGTATCCCAACGAACGTCTGGTGATGGAGTGGAATCCGGGGCAGCTTGATACCCGGATCATCGACCTCTTTACCCCCATTGGAAAAGGTCAGAGAGGTCTGATTGTTGCACCTCCCAGGGTAGGTAAAACCATTCTGATGCAGAATGTTGCCAATGCCATAACCTCGAACAATCCCGAAGTAGTGCTTATCGTTCTATTGATCGATGAACGGCCGGAAGAGGTGACGGATATGGCTCGAAACGTGGATGGAGAGGTTGTAAGCTCTACATTCGATGAGCCGGCCAGCAGACACGTGCAGGTTGCTGAAATGGTCATCGAAAAGGCCAAAAGACAGGTTGAACATGGCAGAGATGTGGTAATTCTTCTGGATTCCATTACTCGTCTTGCTCGCGCCTACAACCAGGTCATTCCTACATCTGGTAAGATTCTGTCCGGTGGTGTGGATTCCAACGCCTTGCATAAGCCCAAGCGCTTCTTTGGCGCCGCTCGAAACATCGAGCATGGTGGCTCCCTTACCATTATTGCAACAGCTCTGATTGAAACAGGCTCCAAAATGGATGAGGTGATCTTTGAAGAATTCAAGGGAACCGGCAACATGGAGATTCACCTGGATCGTCGTCTTGCAGATAAGCGAATCTTTCCTGCCATCGATATCAACAAGTCAGGCACAAGAAAGGAAGAGTTGCTTCTGGAGCCAGAAACCCTGAACAAGGTTTTCGTTCTCAGGAAGGCTTTGAGTCCCATGTCCACCACCGAGGCCATGGAACTTCTTCTGGATAAAATGCGTTCGGCCAAGACAAATGAAGACTTCCTGGCCAGCATGAATACTCCCTGATCCGACTGATCGGGCAGTCCCGTGGATGGGAGGTGCGAAACCGGTCCGGAATCGCGCCTCCTGCCTGTGTCAGTCCTACCGAATTTCTTTCCCTATTAGTAATCGAAGCGTTCCTCTCATTTCCCGGTCGCCCGGGTTTCTACTGAATTGAGGATAAACGCCAGTCTGGCTGCCTGGCTGGCGATCTGGCTCTCTGAGATTTATAATCATTATGGAAACAATCTGCCTCTGGAAAAGAGAAAAGGTTGATTCTATAATAGTTGTTATAATGTGAGGGTATGGCTGGCTTTGCTCCATTACCAGAGCTGGATCCCGATCTACTGAAAAAGTATGATCGAGCAGGGCCAAGGTATACCAGTTATCCCACTGCTCCGGCTTTTCATGAAGGCTTCGGAGTTGCAGACTATTCAGACGCTCTGGCAGGGAAGAAGCCGGTCCCTTTTACGGAATCCAGATCCAACGTTTCTCTGTACTTTCATATTCCTTTCTGCGATACACTGTGCTACTTCTGCGGCTGTAATATGATTGTCTCGAACAATCGCGAGAGAATAGCCAGGTATCTGGACTATTTGATTCGAGAAGTGCATTTAAACCGATCTTACCTCGATGATGCCAGAGCTCTGGAACAATTACACTGGGGAGGCGGGACTCCCACGCACCTCAGCCCTGAAGAGATTCGAACACTGGGTGAGGCCATTCATAAATCCTATTCCATTGATTCTGATTTTGAAGCCAGCTGCGAAGTGGATCCCAGGGAGCTTACAGAAGATCATCTTCGTGCACTTTTTGATGTAGGCTTTCGCCGCATCAGTCTGGGATTGCAGGATCTCAATCCCTCGGTGCAGAAGGCCGTAAATAGAATTCAGAGTCTGGAGTTAACAAAGGGTGTCGTGGACCAGGCAAGATCCATTGGTTTCGAAAGCGTAAACATCGATTTAATCTATGGACTTCCGCGGCAAACCATCAATAGCTTTGCGGCAACCCTGGAACAGGTTCTGGAAATGGAGCCGGATCGCATAGCGCTGTTCAATTTCGCCTATCTTCCGGAGATGTTCAAACATCACAGTGTAATCCATCCAGAGGAAATGCCTTCTGCATCGGATAAACTGCAGATTCTGATTCGTTCGGTCCAGCGAATCGGATACAGAGGATACAGGTTCATTGGTATGGATCATTTTGCCAGAGAAAGCGATGAGCTTGCGAAAGCCCAGGATCATGGAGATCTGTATAGAAATTTCCAGGGTTACAGTACCAAAAAAGGGCTGGATGTTATCGCTCACGGAATTACCGGCATTAGCCAGGTAGGCCGCACCTACAGTCAAAATGCAAAGAATGAAAAGGACTATTTCGCAGCTCTGGATGCAGGCAAGCTCACCGTCTTTCGCGGGTATGAGTTATCCGAAGATGATGTAATTAGACGGTACGTGATCACCGAGTTGATGTGTCACTTTTTTCTATCATTCAATGCTTTCCGGGAAGTGACGGGCCGGGAATTCCGCGAGTATTTTGCTGCTGAGCTTTCAGAATCCGGTCCTTCCAGCCTGCAGAGCATGCAGGAGGATGGATTGCTCAAGATTCGAGACACTGGCATCGAGGTGATGCCGGTAGGTAGATTCTTGATTCGAAACATCGCTATGTGTTTCGATGCGTATCTCAAACGCCCCGACGCAAAGAAAGGTTATTCACGCACCATCTAGTGACTCCGCAAATCTCTGTGGCGGCCCTCGCAATGGGCAGAAGATCTCTAAATACATGCTCTCCTTGTGCCAGGGGATCCGGAGCCATGGACTTTAAGAATTCCCGGGACCGATCAGCCGTTATCGGGTTTCTAAATCTTGAGAAAAACGCCTATGGTCAGGGAATGAGTTTCGATGGCCATGGATCCTTTGCCGGAACGATAACGCATGGGAAACCCCGCCTTGTATTTGATTAGATAATTACTGCCCATGTAGCCCAGTTCCACGGTTGGAGCGGCCCCATAGAATACATCGCTTTTTTCTGTGGCTTCATTATCCAGCATGTAATACTTATGGATGTTATTCAAATCGTTGCCCAGGAGTGCCAGAAGTGCCAGCGATTTGAAATCCACCTTGCGATTGAATGCGATATCGGCCACAATGTAGTTTTCCCGGGAGATGGCACCGGACTTTAATAGCAGGTAACGAGTCTTTCTTGCATCGCTCAGATTTCCCGACTGATCTCTGGAGTAGTTCAATATATCTATATGATCCAAACCACCCGGCTCTCCCAGATTGAGATACGTTTCGTAAAGAGTACTCCGGCCAAAGTTAAACTCTCCTTCCAGGCTGGAAATTCGGCCAGCAGCAATAATACCCAGAAAGAAACCCACGTTCCCGCGGTAGAGATTGCCCGTAGCAAAGTACAGGCCCACGCCTGCCTCGCCGGTGGTGGACTGTAGATAGGCTTCGGAAGTATTTACCTGAAGGGTAGAAACATCAAAGTAGGGGGCCCAGTAAATGTGGGGAATAAGCGGCTCCGGCGCAGACTGCAAGAACAGGGAGCCAGAACCAGAGTGTACGGTCTGGGAATCTTCGAATGTATTAAGGCTTTTTGTGGGACCCCCATAGTCCTGGCTTGCAGTGAGTGCATTATAGGATCCCGTAGCTCCAATCAAGATATCGGCGGACAGCGGAGCTGCGGAGAACACCAGGCTGACTGCAACACCCAGCACCATCGGTGCATCTTTCAGGTAGGTCTTCCATTGTTTCATTCAATTACGGTTCCATGATTCCAGGTAATTGCAAGCGTAAATCTGTCCAGGGAAGCTCTATTGAGGGAAGTCCTATGAAATACCGTCCTATATGTCGATACTAAGGACATAGACAGTACCGAAACGTCGGTAGCCGGTTTTTTCATGCTTAACAGGTCAGGAACTCATCCATCGGCTCTGCCACAACTATTGCAGAGAGATCCCAGCGGTCGAATGACTATTCGATCGTCAGTACTTCAGCAACTGGTTTCTGAAAGTTCCAATCTCTCACGTCTGGTGGGCGCCACGCAGAGCATCATGGCCGAACTGGATCTGGATGCATTGCTGGGTGTTATTATGAACACCGTTACAGAGGTAATGCATGCCGACCGATCCACTCTTTTTCTCATCGACCGAAATCGTCAGGAGCTATGGTCCAGGGTGGCGCAGGGCAGCGATGAAATTCGGATCAAGCTGTCCGAAGGAATCTCTGGCTTTGTGGCCACCACCGGAGAGACAGTAAACATTGTCGATGCCTACCAGGATGATCGTTTCAGCCGCGATTATGATCTAAGAACCGGATACAGAACCAGATCCATTCTCTGTATGCCGATTCATGATCAATCCGGCGCCATCATCGGAACCATCCAGGTTCTGAACAAGCTGGATGGTGACCGTTTTACAGAAACCGACGTTCAATTGCTGGCTGCATTTGCATCCCTGGCCGGCATCTCCCTGGTAAACGCAAGGGCCTTTGACGAACTGCGAAAAGCCAGAGACTTTCTGGAAATTCGAGTAGAAGAAAGGACCAGAGATCTGGAGGAGTCCAGACAGGAGATCCAGAAACTCAACGAATTTACTCTAAAGATCAATGCTCTCTCGGAACTGGATGAGATCGTAAGCGAAGTATTTGGATTCATTGACGAGAACTTTGATATAGATGGAACCATGCTCATTCTCGCTAACTTTGATAATGGTGAGTTTGTAGTATCGCATCTTTCCGAGAGCTTGCAGCAGGTAATGGGAGAGCATCTAGATAGATTAAAATCTTTGCGAACTCCACTATCTCCGGATGCAGGAACACTGTGGAAAGTATACGCTTCCAAGAAAAGACTTTATCTGTCGCGCATTCCTGAAGTAGAAATCCACTCAGAAGTGGACCGGCTGTTTTACGAAGCCCTGGATCTAAAAGCATTTCTCATGGTCCCGCTGATCATTCGTGGCGAAACCATTGGAATCGCCTGTTTTACAAGCGTGCGAAAAAGGATGAAGCTTTCCCTGGATGAGCTGGATTCCATAGGTCGTTTCTGCAACCAGATCGCAGGAGCTGTTTACAACTCCTCTCTCTATGAGCAGGTGAAGCAGGAACGAGCTCGGGCCGAAAGCCTGCTTCTGAGCATTCTTCCGGAGCAGGTAGCCACCGAGCTCAAGCAAAAGGGTTCCGTTACTCCAGCCAGCATCGGTTCTGTATCGGTGCTGTTTACTGATTTCGTTGGCTTCACAGGTATCGCGGAGCGAATGTCACCCTGGGAGTTGATTCGGGAGCTGGATGGCTGTTTTTCTCAGTTTGATGAGATCTGCCGAAGAAATGGTCTGGAAAAGCTAAAAACTATTGGTGATGCTTATATGGCTGCCGGTGGTCTTCCCATTCTGAATCATACCCATCCCGTGGATGCCTGTCTTACAGCCCTGGAGCTCTTAACGTTCATGGAAGGGCTCCAGGAGATCAAAGATCAGATGGGTCACAACTTCTGGAGACTTCGCATAGGTGTGCATACCGGGCCGGTAACTGCTGGAGTGATTGGAAAAGCAAAATTCGCATACGACATCTGGGGCGATGCTGTAAACATTGCCAGCCGGATGGAATCCAGTAGCGATCCCAATCGGATCAATATCTCGGGGGCAACCCATGAGCTGGTAAAGGAATTCTTTGTTTGTGAATACCGTGGAAAGGTTGCGGCCAAGAATAAAGGGGAACTGGATATGTATTTCCTGAATCGAATCCGACCCGAACTCTGCGAAGATGAAAATGGAAGAGTCCCCGGCGAAGAGTTTCGTAAGCTATACCGAAAACTGCAGATCGCCGTCTAATCATAGAACGGAAGTAGAAGCTAACGTGCAGATGATTCAACCGAGGATTCCGGGCTAAAGCACTGCAGGATTTCCTCTACGGATTCACCCAGCTGCCAGAGTTCTATAGCCCGACTCAGGCGAACGGCCAGATCCTGTTCCCATTGATGGGGCAGAGTTTCTTTTAGATACCGGCCCACAACACTTGGATGATTCCCGTCTGCAGCCAGAGTCAGCCCCTGCTTTAGATGACTCTCAGCCACCTGCCCGCGAATTACCTCATGGGCTGCTTGCATTCCTCGTTTCCTGGAATGGGTTACCAGCTCTTCAAAGAAATGTTCGATGGTGGAGATTTCAGCCAATGGATGAATCATTCTTACTCCCTGTGCAATTGGACGAGCGTTTCATTGTAGGCACCAACGTAGAACCAGCGATACAGAGAATTCTTGCATTTTATTTCGAAATGCTTTCATCCTATGATGCCCCGGCCTTAGTTTTTTCATTCGGTTTCTAGAACGCTAACGCAAGGGCATTAATCCTGTGGTAGTGTAAAACCATTGATTGCAGGATAAATGTTTATATTTTGGGATTGTGTTTCTATGTCGCATGCGTCTTTCGCTTATAAGAGTATTGCTCTGTACTCTGGTGCCGATATCCGGGAATTGCTTTTCTGGTGGAGGCCCTGTTTTCCGGGGACAGGAGTTTCCCTTAACAGTATGTCTGGCTGAGTCTCAAAAGGCATACTGGTATCAATATGCACTTTTTGATTCCAGGCCCATCCCCGATTTCAGCAGCGATAGCCTTCTGAATAGGTTCGCAGTCTTTATTCCCGGAACAGGATTGGATTTTGGAAAGGTGGCATCGTATCAATCTCCAGTGTATTCTGGGCTGGCGGCCATAGAAAAGGATAGTGGCTTTGAAATTCCAGCGCGAAGCGGACAATTTCTATATATTGTAATCGGACGCGAACTGCAGGAGCCAGTCTGGAATCACACGGAAGCCGAACTGGCACTTCTTGTGACTCTGAGCACGGAATCCGGGCCAGGACCTGGCGAATCCGTGCGCGCAATGCCGCATCGCCTTCTGTATGAAACCACGTTGGATCCCGATTATTATAAGTCCTTGCAAATCGAGCTTCGCTCCAGAAACAGTAGCGAACAGAATCTGGTGACAGAAAAATCTGGATGGATTCCATTATGGAACTATGATGTCCCGGGTAATTCTGGACTGGACTGGAATGCTGGCGGATGTAATACCAGAGAAGCCCCGGATGTTCAGTATGATTTCTGATTCACCTACGAAGCCAGATTACCGGAATTCGCTGCACTTCCTGATTGGGTGGAACCTGCTTAGAATCGCCGGCCTGCTAATTCTGGTTATGAACCAGGGCCACTGTAGCACTCGAAGTGCATCCTTTTCTCCCCTGGGACGCCATCCCGCTCTGAGCCAGGTCCCCTCCACAGAACTGGAGCTGGTCTTTGAATCAGGATCGCAACGTCCATCCAACTTTCTGTCCTGGAGGGCCAGGGTAATCGGCTACGACCGATCCGACCTGGTTGCAGCCTCAATTCTGGGGCCCTATTTCGATGCAGAAAAGAATCCGGCTGGCCTGCGGCCTCTTTATTTCTCCGACGGATACTTTCACAATGAATCCAGAAACAGAATCACGCTGCCAGCAGATCGCGGTGCTCTGTATATTCGACTGTTCCAGAGAATTCGCTCGGATAGCTGGTGGGGCCAGGAAATCCTGGATGATGAATTCCTGGCACTTCATATACAAATGAAGGCTGGCTCAAACGGGACAGGAAAGCAGCAGTCATGCGAAGCTTCATTCTGGAAGATTCATAATCCAGTTCGAGAGATAATGCATTGCTATGTTGATAGCCCCTCAAAACAGAAAAGACTTCGAATCAAATTGGATTCCAGGGAAGGCGTTCCGATCGCAGAATTCAAGTTTCAGTCTCTTATAACAGAATAAATAGCTTCTGAACGGATCCATGGCAGGGATTCGTTGCGGGAAGAAATCACTGTATATCGTTAAATAGTTTGCATCCATTGCAGGTTTATGCATCTAGGTACAGGAATCCTGTATTTTGGATAGGAGACAGAGATGGGAAAGAAATCAAAGATCTGGGGCCGGCTGGCTATCGCTCTTCTGGCCATCGTAATGATTTTTCTGGGACTTTTTGCTTACATGGGCGGCTTTAGCTCCGTTCAGGTAAGCGAGGTAACCTTTGGGCCCCACACTATTATCTATGCAACACATCGCGGGCCATACGAAGAGATCGGATCCAGCTGGGAGAAGTTCCAGAGCCGGTGGGAAAAAGCGGGGCTCAAGGAATGCAAGAGCCTGGCCATATATCTGGATCCCCCGGATACTCCTCCGGAAAAGCTTCGTTCCATACTTGGCTGCAACGTGGAACATCTGGATGCCAGCGAACAGGAAAAGCTGGCCCAGGAGTTCCCGGTTTTTGAGATCCCGGCCATGCAATCCATGCGAAGCGAATTTCCCTATAGAAACATGCTGTCCTTTATGCTTGGACCCATTAAGGTTTATCCAGAGTTTCAGAAAGTAATGGAAGAAAAGAAGCTTCAACCACCGGTAGCATTTGAAATTTACGGGGATCCAGATCACATAGAGCATATTGAGTTTATTATGCCCATGGAGGAGCCTCGCACTACTTTCGCTCCTCTCGAGGATGCTTTTGAGTCTTCGCTGTAACCGGTAGCATCGACCTTGCGAACCTGAGGATTCGAATAATGCGGAGTGCAGGCATTCGTCCTTTCAGGCCGAGCACATCAGTCAGCGATAGAAAAGAACTGGAATATTCATGAAGGCAATCGAAACAGAAGGAATAAAGAAGCGATACGGATCAAACTGGGCTCTCAATGGCATTGATTTAAGCATCGATGCGGGCACAGTCTATGGATTGCTGGGACCCAACGGCGCGGGGAAAACCACAACAGTGGGCATTCTCACCACTTTGCTGAAGCCGGATGGAGGCCAGGGCCGGGTCATGGGCTTTGATGTTCAGCGACAATCCGATGAAGTGAGGCGAAGGATTTCCCTTACAGGACAGTATGCATCCGTGGATGAGGACCTCACCGGATTGGAAAATCTGATTCTAATTGGTCGACTGTTCGGATTTGGATGGAAAGGAGCCCGGGCCCGGGCGGAGGAGCTTCTGGAGGCATTCGGACTTGCTTCTTCCGGCAAAAAGCTGGTGCGAACCTATTCCGGCGGTATGCGAAGAAGACTGGATGTGGCAGCTGGCCTGGTAGTCCATTCAGATGTGGTTTTTCTGGATGAACCCACCACCGGTCTGGATCCCAGAAGCCGTAATCAGGTCTGGGACATTGTGCGCGCCATCGCAGCGCAGGGCGCCACTGTACTTCTTACTACTCAGTACATGGAGGAAGCAGATCGATTGGCTCAACGACTGGCAGTTATAGATCATGGTAGAGTCATCGCAGAAGGAACTGGCCGAGAATTAAAAAGCCAGGTGGGGGCGAATCTCCTTCATATAAGACTGTATAGCGCTGCGGATGCGAAAAAGACAGCCACGGAACTGAAGCGCCAGAAACTCTCAGTGCATCCCGGCGCGGATGCATTCAGTTTAACTGCCTCTATCGATAAGGATGATCAGATTTCCAGGGTATTTCATTCCCTGACAGCGAAAGGATTGAAGATGGCCGAATTCTCCGTTGCCCAGCCAAGTATGGATGAGGTATTTTTTGCGCTTACAGGGCATGCCCCTGTGAGCGAAGAGAAAGAAGGAGCCCAGGCATGAAAAAAACGGCAGCAAAAAAGACCGGAAAAAGAACCTCTGCCTCGAGAAATACCGGAGCCTCTGCTTCGAGAAATGCAGGGGCCAGGGGAAGCTCCGGGAAGCGTACCCGGAGCGCGGGACCTAGCATGCCTTCCGTGAATGGTTCCAACGGGCAGAAGGGCCTCCAGAAGCAGTCTGCCGGGGCCGGTCTGCTCAGTCATCAGGCCACGGATCTGCGAGGCGTCTTCAGTCAAAGCGCAAGACCGAATGAGGTGTCGGCCGGAGGAGCGACTCTTACTCTGGCCTGGCGGGCATTATTGAAGATCAAACATGTTCCGTTTCAGATGTTTGATGTGACCATCATGCCCGTGATGTTCACTCTGCTTTTTACATTTATTTTCGGTGGAGCCCTGGCCGGCACGCCCGAACAGTATATTCAGTTTTTGATTCCAGGAATCCTGGTTCAGACGGTAGTATTTATTACGGTGTACACCGGCGTAGGGCTGAACACAGACATTCAGAAAGGCCTTTTTGATCGCTTCCGATCACTGCCCATGTGGCAACCTTCGCCCATTGTAGGGGCCCTGGCAGGGGATCTGGTGCGCTACACCGTGGCTTCGCTGGTTATACTCATAATCGGTCTGATTCTGGGATTTCGACCGGAAGGTGGCATTCCCGGAGTTGTTCTGGCTCTTTTGCTGGTATTGCTTTTTGCCTCTTCTCTATCCTGGATCTGGATGATCTTTGGTATGAAGGTTCAAACCCCGGAATCGGTAATGACTACAAGCTTCATATTTCTCATGCCATTGACCTTTGCCAGCAACATCTTTGTGGAGCTGGGAACAATGCCCGACTGGCTGCAGGCTGTGGTGCAGCATAGCCCTGTGACCTACCTGGCTACCGCGTCCAGAAGCCTGATGCATGGCGAGGCTGCAGGTCCGGCCATCCTGGGCGTGGTCGTCTACAGCGCTGTATTGACTCTCATCTTTGCGCCTATCGCACTGCGAATGTATCATCGGGAGCGCTAGACATAGATTCAGCAAGGATTGTGGAATAATGATCGTCATGCATGCATTGTGATCTTAATTTGAAGCGCATTGGGTAAAATATGGACCAACTGAGCAAACCGATTAAGATTACTGTCATTATCCTGCGAACCTTGATGGGGCTTGTATTTATTGCCTCTGCCATTGCAGTTCTGGGAGGTTTTGCCAAGGCGCCTCCGGATTTGCCCGAGAAAGTGCAGACCTTTCAGAAGGGTATGGAGGCTACGGGATATCTACTATATCTAATCAAGATTACCGAGCTAATATGCGGTTTGCTTCTTGTTTCCGGTCGTTTTGTACCTCTGGCTTCGGTCATTTTTTTCCCCATTACCCTCAATATCTTTCTATATCATATTTTCGTCTTTCCCCAGGGATTGCCTCTGGCCATATTCTTGCTGGTCGTAAACCTGGTGCTTGCCTATGTCCATCGAGAAAAATACAGACCACTGTTCCAGGCGAAATAGCAGAACCGGAAATTAATCCAGGAGATTAATCCAGGAAATCCAGACTTGAATTATCGATCAGGGTATACGGCGGCTCTCCGCCACGATCCAGAAGCTCCAGGTTATGATGAAACCCTCGGATAGAAACATAACCTACCACTTCATATTTTGTGCTTCCGGCTTTCTTGAGCAGTATGCTTCGATTGAAGCATAGCAGGATTGGACTTTCTTTTAAATCCTCGGCCAGCTGCTGTAAAACATCCTCCATTTCATACCAGTTCAGATATATGTCGATGGAGTTTGCCATCCGAATTACCACAGGACGTCCGTTCAGCTCCACCGGTCCGCGATTTGCAACGGGCCATCGCTGAGCCTCGGAAAACACTGTGCGAAGTGATTCCCTTCCATCGGCGCCAACAATTCGCAGATTGGTATGAGCCAGAAGTTCCCTTTTTTTGTGAGCAGGCACCTGATATTGAAATAGTTCTACCTGGGCTGGTAGATCCAGAGCCACCACATCCATGCGTCGGAAATCCCTGGCAATGGAACGTGTAGTAACGGCAGGGTAGTGCACATTGGCCAATCCCGGACCCACATCAATAAACAGAATTCCCTCGCCTTCTGGATCGGCCCTGCCCTGGAGCCAGTGCTGTCGTAAATACTCCAATCCGGGATCTCTTTTTCGCGGATACAGTATGTCTCTCAAAAGGATGTTTGTATCGTCCTGTCTTCCAGGATAGGTTCTGGATCGCACACTCTGACGATGGTGCTGCATGTTGAAAGCACCGGTATAGGACGCTACCTGACGCTCTTCCGATGATGTATAGAAGAGCGCGGATCCTTCCGGTATCTCATGGATGGAAAGAAAGGTTTCATAAAGCGGACGACCCGGTCCATAGCCCTGAAAACTGGACAGCCTTCGTGCCCGGGCTGCCTCCAGAGTTCTTCCCAGGTTCTGCAATGCAAAGGCGCTATTGTGGAGTGCATATCGATAGGGAGGATACCCGGTTTCGTCGATGGACCTTGCTCTTACTGCGATGGCATCTGAAATCTGTAGCGCTTCGTCATAGCGATGTTGATGCAGCAAAGAAGCGTTTATATTCAGTAGCACAGCCAGATGAAGAGCACTGTTGGCCATATTCGCTTCGATCAGCTTCTGTCTGGCCTTTCGCGAACTTTCAATGGCCCTGGGATAGATGCCTCGAATGTAATACACCACTCCTTCGTTGTAGCTGAGGATGGCCTGCACAGCCGGTCCCGGTTTGAGGTCATCGCTCAGTCGCTGGGCCGCCGCCAGGTGCTGCAGTCCCTTTGCATGGTTGTTTCGCGCGGCGTAGACGCAGGCCAGGTTCATATGACTTTCCAGAGCGGATAAAGAATGCTCCATCCCCATTTCGCGCTGAAGCTGATAGGCGCTTTGAAACCTGGTATAGGCTTCGTTTACTCGCGTCTGATACAGATAAACGCTTCCAATGGAATTTTGATTATCCGCATAATAGGAGGATTTGTATCTTCCTTCGAGATAAAGCCATCGATTGGACTCTTCCAGCCATCGACTTGCAAGAGTGCGATCCCGGCCCATGGATTTGCGACCAAAGTCCTGATACGTCAGTGCCACTACCATCGGATCCAACTGGTTTCTTCGCATCAACACCAGAGCCTGACCTGTTGCATGGCGAAAGCCGCCAGCTGTATGGGCCAGTGCCAGATTCTGAAGTCGGAAAACGCGATCCCGGGCTTCCTGGAAGTAAGGCTCTATAGAAAGGGCCCGGTTATAGTAATGGATCGCCTGGCCGGCGCTGAATTGCTCTCTGTAGGCCCCCTGGGAAAAATCCCTGAAGGCATCGATGGAAGGTTTGAATCTTCGATCCGCCAGATCCTTCTCTCTTCTGGAAACCCAGGGCTGGTTTTCGCTTCTAAGATCCAGTTCCAGGGCCAGCTCATCCATTCGTACAACAATATCAAAAGGAAGCGTTCCCAGAACACTGGCAGGAGCCACGATTTCATCGGATCGGGCGGAACGATTCTGTGTCAGATCCTTTAGCTCCACGGTAATCTCATACCGTCCATCTTCCTGGACTATTTCTCCGGTAAGAGCAAAATGGGCCCCCAGATGGCGAACCCTCTGTAGATAATGCTCTCGATCCAGATTTAAATGAATGCCCAGAGGATCCACTACCTGAATCCGGCCAAAGCCCAGCAGATAAGATCGGGTGAGGGAGGTAAGTCCCAGGGAAAATCTGCGAAGTTCTCCGGAGTTGCTATCTGTATCAAATGGCAGAACCGCCAATACAACAGGTCCTTCCTGGCGGGTTTCTGAATCGGCGGCCATTTCGTGGCTTACACCGTCTACCAGCTTTCTCTGGCAACCAGGCAGAATGGTAAGGACGGATATTGCCACCGCCAGGGCCCGAAATCTAATAAAACTGCTTAACGGACGCATGATCATAATCGGGAAACCGGAGTTACCCTTCCTGTATTTCTATTTCGACGTCCCGTTCCGCCTGAATCCTGGCTGGATTTACAATCTGGATCCGGCCCCCCGGGCATCGGCTGACCTTTGCACGCATTCTGCCCATGTCATTTCGGTTTGCCAGCAATATTGACTCGAGAATAATCCTGTAGCCGACCCGATCCATGGTTGCTTTACTTGACGCTTACGGTCCCCCTCCAGAATCTGGCGGGATCGGGAGGCAAGGATGAAAACCGGAATCCATCCAGAATATAAAGAAGCAACCATCAAATGTGCCTGTGGCACAACATATAAGACTCGTTCCACTCGGGGCGACATGTCTGTAGAGATCTGTTCCAACTGCCACCCGTTCTATACCGGGCAGCAAAGGGTAGTGGACTCTGCCGGCCGAGTAGATCGATTCAAGAAAAAATATAAACTCAAGTAAGCTCTATCAGCCCTCTAGATAACATGAGCCAGCTCCATTTGGAATCCTCCCGAAAGGAAGGGATTCCTGTACTCAAAATCAAAGGTCGCTTTGCCCTGGAAGATGCGGTCCATTTTGGGGAAGAACTGGAAAGCCTGGTAGAATCCCTGGAAGATCCGTATTTCATTATGGATTTTACGAAGTTGGAGCATATTTCCAGCGCGGCTATTGGCATACTGGTGAACTTGAAGCTCCGTCTGAATAGTTCCCGGGGCAGTTTCTGGATATTTGGGGCCAATCAGCGCATTCTGGAAGTTTTTGAACTCACCGGGGTAGATCAGCTGCTGGAAATAGAATCTTCGCTCAAGGAATGTATCGAAGAAGCCAAAAATCAATAAAGGATGGCTGGTTTCTTTCAGAAGATCTTTGCAAAGGTTCGTAGAAAAAGAAAGCCTGCTCCGCCTCCCAGCCAGGCCCAGATCCACCAGAAAATAGAAGAAACCGTTGAGGCCATTCGCGGCAAACTGGATCGATTCCTGATCACCAGAAAGGTGGAATCTGGTCCGGTACTTAAAACCCAGAAATGGTCGCTGCATAAGAACCATACCGGCCTCTTTCGTCTGGATGCCGATGGAATGAGCATCCTCCTTTTTACCGAGCCCTTCCTGGTGAAGCGTCAGGAGAAAGTCCAGGGCCTGCTTCCTATATCCGAGGTGGCTCTTTGCCGCGCGGCCCGGGAAAAGGATCCCTCGGCTTTTCTAAGGGCTGCCGCGCCGCCTTCCGGAAAAGGATATATTCTATATCAAAGCATGCTTGGGCAGCGCTCCACGGAGGATGTTTTGCCGGCCATCGAAGATTTGCTTTCCTGGCCCAATGCCGACCTTCACCGACTTATTGCACGCACGAGAATGAATGTAGTCGCTCATTTGCTGGTGCACTCCACAGAATCCATTCGAAAGCTATTTCTGGCCAACACTTCCCGTCGCTACAAAGAAATGATGATTACCGAACTGGAAAGCCTGCTCAGTCCAGGTTCCGATCCTGACCTGAATCCGGGCAGTCGTAACCTGGGGCTTCTGGAATTCGAAACCGCCATCAATGAATTTCAACAGGAGATGCAGCGTTTCCTGAGAGATAATGAACTCAGAGAAAATCGTCGGCGTCGAATGGAACAGGCAAGGTTATAAGAGCTTTTTTTCAGCTAACGCAGCCTTTCACCGGAGCCACTGTCCAGGAGGGGCAACTGTAAGGCGGCAGTAGGGCCTGGAATCTGCGGAGCAGATTCTACGTGTTGTAGTGGCGAGCGTGCCTCCAAAAGCGGAGCTTTTGGCCGGACACGAGGTCCGGAAGCTACGAAGTAGCGCCGCCGCCGGACGGGAGAAGCTGTCCAGGAGGGACAGCTTCGAGCGTACCTCTAAAGCACCATTATATCCTTGCCCTCACAACCGGATACTCGCTAAATAGGCCCATACATGCAAAAGGAAAGCGTCCCCTCATCCTACTTCGGAGCTGCCAAAGAAGGCATCCTCCGACTGATGGCAAATATCAAAACCGTAATCTATATCGATACTCGCAAGCTGGAGTATCTAATCGCTTCCAAGATAGCCGGCGGTCATGTAATGCTGGCGGATTCGCACGGCGTTGGTAAAACCTCACTGGCTCGTGCCCTGGCCGGCTCTATCCAGTGGGGCGGTGCGGACCAGAACAAGCAGGGAGTGGATATCGAACACTTTAGCCGTATTCAATGTACGGTGGACTTGTTACCTCAGGATATTCTGGGCTACAATCGCTTCGATATGAAGACGTCCCAGAATCAATTTAATCGAGGGCCGATATTTGCTCACTTTATCCTTTGCGACGAAATCAATCTATTAACTCCCAAGACTCAGGGAAGCTTCTTCCAGGCAATGGAAGAACAATCGGTATCCATCGAAGGTAGAACCTATGACCTTCCGGATCCTTTCTTTATTATCTCAACCATGAACCTCAAGGGTTCCCATCTCTTTCCGCTGCCGGCCCCTCAGCTGGACCGATTCATGCTTCAGATTTCCCTGGGCTATCCAGATGAACAGAGCGAAGGAGATATAATTGAACAACACGGTAAGGATGATTCCTGGAAGGGCTTTGGTCCGGTCATCGACGTTGGTGAGCTTTTGGCCTGGCAAAGACTGGTGGATGAAGTAACTATCCATCGAGAGGTGGTGGACTACATAGTGGCCCTGGTTCGAAAAACCCGGACTTTCCCGGGAGTGGTGACCGGATGTAGCCCCCGAGCCGGTATCAAGCTTTCCAGAATTGCTCGTGCGCTTTCCATAATGCGAGGAAATGATTACGTTTCCATCGACACCGTAAAGGAACTGGCCGTGCCCGTGCTTTCTCATCGCCTGGAACTGGAAGATCCTCGTGTGGCTCCGGGGGATGTCATCAAACAGATCCTGAACGAAGTCAAAACCAGCCGCTAACAGGCGAAAGGCGCAAGGTTTCTCCGAACCCGGGTTCGGCAATGGGAATCGAATTGAAAGAACTAGCGAAATCCATATACAGGGGCTATCCGCTCACGGCCACAGGAACCCTGCTGTTCGCGGCAGCTATATATTTACTGGGACTCTGGAAGGGATCCGGCAATGCCTACGCATTTATTTTTGGGGCCAGCGCACTTGCCGTATTGATTCTTCTGGTATCCGACGGATACATTCAGAAGTTTCGCTTTCGTCATGCCACACCTGTGCTGGATTCCAGCCATTCCGTATTCGCTCGTCTCAAAGGGCAGGTGCAGGCGGTGCATCTGGGAGATCAGAAGTGCCATTATTTCTATAGATTTCATTTTGTAATTCGCGGGCCTTTTTCCGTGGGCCGCGATTCATCCTTTTCCTTTCGCGCAGAAGGGGCCAGCCCCGATGGATCTCTAATTCTGGTTCCTCTGAACTTTCCATACAGCGGCCGTGGAATCTTTAAAGGTTCTCTGCTTTTGCGTGATGTATTTGGTCTGGTGCGTTTTTTTCTGGGCGAAGATGAGCGGGTTGAAATTACCGTGGAGGCTCCTCTGTTTCCCGAGAAAGCTCCCGTGCATTTCCAGCCTGCTTCCAGCATGGAAAGCAGTCGAAAGATGCAAACATCCGAAGAAGAAAAGTACTACATGCGAGAGTACATCCCCGGGGATCGACTGAAGGATATTAACTGGAAGTCTTCTATTCGAATTCAGGAACTCATTACCAGGATTTCGCCCATCAGTCCCGAACAGTCCCATCTGCTGCATCTGGATTTTCGCGCATTTAATGATCAGGGCATGGACAGCCCGGAAGCCATCCTTCATCTTAACTATTTAAAAAGCTGGTTTATCTCCTTTGTTCGAGTAGTTCACAGGGATCATCCGGAATATCGCTTTCGTGTGCGCACCCCGGCCGGCAGTGCTCTGCTTGAGTCAGACGAAGATCTGGATCGATTCTCTCGTGAGCTGGCGGCGCTCCAGTATTTCCTGCCCGGTCAGGAAGCAGGGGATGTGGATGCTCCCAGAACAGGAGAGCGATTCATTTTTACCACAGGCTTTGATAACAGATTGAATTCCTTTCTTCAGGAACATTCGGCGGAGCGATTGAACATTTTTGGTACGGTGCGGGGGCCTGGTCGGGAAGTGCGATTCCTGCCGGACTGGGATCTGAGCTGTTTTCCAGGTTTCTGGATTTTTAGGCGGCATAAAGCAGCCCAGTCACTGTCTGCTCCCAGTGGCGGAAATCTGGTGGAAGAAAAGCTTCGCCTGAGGTTGGTTTAACTATGCAGATCCTGTTTTACACAAGGATGGCGCTCTATCTTACCGCCTTCAGTATACCTTTCTTTCATCCGGGCGTAGTAGTGCCTTACGATGCCGTAACTCGCTGGATTGCCTTTGTGGTGATTCCGGGCGAGATGCTCATCGCCTTTTACATGCGCCCTCCCAGGCTGGCCTTGAAATGGGGACTGCTTTCAGCCATTGGTCTAATTGCCTTTTCTGTGCTGGTCATCTCTGGACTGGAGGAGGGAGCCTACTGGATTCTGTTTGGTGGGTTGCTGGCCTACGTCTGGACCTTTCTGGTATTTCATGGGCAGGGACGATTTCCCGTGTTTGCAGCCCTGGAAACATTCTTACTGGCTGCGCTCTATTACCGAATTCTCACTTTTGCCCGGTCCTCGGAAGAGATCGCCCAGGAAGCTGGCAAACTCACTCCATTCCTGCTGGGGCTTACCGCTGCTCTGTTTTTGATTCATGTGCTGGTGTTATATTTCGCCGCCTTTTCACGGTCCACGCCGGATCGTGCTTCGGATGAGCAGAAGTCCAGCCAGGATAAAATCAAGAAGCGAAAAGAGGTGCTGGTGTTCTCTGTGGCTGCTCTGGCCATAGTGGTAGTCTTTACCGTGCTGGTTCCTAAAGACTTCGTAGTTCACGACATTAGCTTCAAATTGCTGGAAGATAATCCACCTCAGCCCCGGGAAGGTCAGGGCAACCTGGATGATGGCGGCCAGGGCGATGGGCCCGGCGGAAGGCCCCAGGGCGGAGGTAATCAGAACGGTAAACCTCTGGGCAACCGAAACGAAAAGTTTCCTTCTGAACTGCAGCAGAAGGGAGAAGGTAAAGGTCAGGGTCAGGACCAGGGCGAAGGAAACGGTGGCGGTCAGGGCCAGGGACAACCGGACGGTGAAGGCGGTCAGGGCGAAGGCGAAGGCGGCCAGGGCCAGGGACGCCCGGATGGCGGAGGCCAGGGGCAGAACCAGGGCGAAGGCGGTCGGCAATACGACAACAAGCTCTACAAGGTTCCTTCAGATAAATGGGATCAATTCCAGGAATCCGGACAGGGCAAAGGCAAGCAGAGCGCTGTAATGATAATTGCCAGCGACAGCCAGCCCATCTATGCCGCCGGCGAATACCTCAGCGAATTCGATCCGCAAAAAGGCTTTGTATATGATCCTGACGAAGCTTTGAATCGCCTTCGCGATCGGCGATTGCTGGAGACCTGGCAGGACCCGGATCCAGAAAGGCATCCCCGCAGATTGCCGGTGGATGTATTCTATCTTTCCAGTATTCCTCAGCGAGTGCTGGCCTATCGACCTTTTTCGGTGGAGCCCACTGTACTACAGAAGAAATATCATCCATTCGATTTGTCTTATACGGCTACCAGCGCTATCAGTATGTCAGGACCGGAGCAATGGATTGACATTCCAGAGCCTACTCCGGCGGAGCTATCCGACTATTCTAAATATTTAGAACTGAATATTCCAGAAGCAGAGAAGAAACGACTGGAACAATGGGTGAATTCAAGGCTAGGTCAGGATGCAACCTACTTTGCTCGACTGAATGCAATACTGCAGGGCTATAAGGACTATCGCTATAAGATGGGCTTTACCGAAGACACCTCCGTGGCCGCGGTAAAGAAATTCCTTTTTCAAACCAGAGAAGGGGATTGCACGGAATTCGCACATGCCACGGCGATGCTGGCCCGCGTTTCCGGTCTGCCGGCCCGGGTAGTCACCGGCTATCTGGCAAGCCAGGATCTGCAGACTCCTGCTCATAGAGGAGGTTTGAAGGAGCTTCGAAGCAAGATTCCTGTTCTGGAGAAGTGGCCTCTGGAGCAACTGTACTTGATTACTACATCTCATAGGCATGCATGGGTGCAGATCTATATGCCTGGATACGGCTGGGTGGATATTGAAACCACATCCTTTGCCATTCCTCCTACACCGGAAAATGATCCCAATGCCATGGATGTGATTATTCCAGAGATTGAAGAAGAAGAGAATGTGCAGGATAAAAAGGGATTTGAGATTCCCTGGGTATTTCTGGGCCAGATCACAGGAATCCTGGCGGTTCTGGCAATTCTAGTGCTCTATTCCTTTCGATTTCTGAGGCTGGCCTATCATGGTTATCTGGCACGGAAGAACAATCGAAAGGGACTGGACCACATTCTTACTCTATTCTATCTGCGCCTGGCAGAGCATGCGCAGCCACTTCGAAGACTCAGCGAAACGCCTCTGGAATACGCTTCGCACAATCGCTTTACGGCCCCGTTCGCAGGTACCTATACAATGCTGAGATTCAAAGAAACACTCAGCGATGAGGAGAGGGATGCAGCCTTTGCTCGTCTTCGCACAGAATATCGGGATGCCCTGCGTGCAGCCAAAAAGCCTGGATTCTGGAATCTGATGAAACGTGTATTCACATTGAGAGGCTTTAAATATTGATGCGCTTTCATTTCTTCCATCGCATTCGCCCTCGAATCAACGGCTCTCTGCTCTATGAAAGGAACGGATACAGAACGATTCGTTCGCGGACAGTTGCGGCTATTCTGGGTTTGTGGATAATTCTTCTTTCAGCCAGTTGTTCCGAGCAAATAAACTGGATAGAATACCGGGGAGAACATGGTCAGGGACATACCAGCAATGCTCTATATCCTCCTCTGGGGTTGCGATGGAAGCTAAAGCTTCAGGAAAATGCTGAAAAGGCCAAGGCCTTCAATCCTCCTCTTTTTATAGATGAAGTACTGTACTTTGGATCTACAGATGGTAACTTCTATGCTCTGGATGTAACCACGGGCTATATGAAGTGGATTTTCAAAGAACCCCGGGATTCCATAAACTCGGTGCCTTTCGCCGATGAAGATACCATCTATTTTGGCTCCAATGATTACAATGTATATGCTGTAGATAAAGAAACCGGCGAACAGAAATGGAGCTTCAATACCGGTAAGACCGTGCAATCTCTAGTTCTGCGATACGAAGATCATGTAATCTTTACCAGCGATACCGGAGCCACCTATTTCTTGAATCCGGAAGGACAACAGGAGTTTTCCCTTCCGAATCCAGTGTGGTCCCACCATACATTCCAGGTTTACGATGGAGTGGTATACTGGGCTCCTAAAGGTCGTCAGTTTGGCGCCTACGATATAGAGAAGAGGGAATTTCTGTGGCTGGTCCCGGTGGATGTGCCGTATGCTCTGTGGTATTCCTTTCCCGCTGTGGATGAAGAAGCGGTGTATTTCGCATCAAACTTCTTCAAAGGCATGGATTCCGAGCTGAATTTCTATGCCATGGATCGAAAAACCGGACGAAAGCTCTGGCAGGTAAGCGATCAGATGGACATAGGTCAAAAGGTTCCTGCCAATCGCTATACCAGATTTCTGGATCATGTGGATCTATTGGACTATATGGCTCCAGCCCTTTACAAGGATCTGGTAATCTTCACCGCCGGGGACACCAAAGTTAGAGCCTTCAATAAGGACGATGGAGACGAAGTCTGGGAAACCGAATTCGATTATCCGACGTCATCCGCCCCGACAATAGCCGGTAACCGAGTTTATATTGGAGTCCAGGGTTCTAGAGTGCTTACGGAATCCGGAGAATTCAGTGAACCGGCTCGTCTTGTCTGTCTTTCTGCTGTAGATGGTTCCATTCTCTGGAAGATGGATGTGGACGGGGCGATTCTGTCTGCGCCCATCATTTCTGGAAACCAGATGATGTTTGGTACAGATCAAAACTACTTCTATGTTCTGGAAGAAGTGCTCTAGATTGCCATTAATTGTTGCAGCAGCGAACAAGAGTTAGAATCTAAGGACCTACAAAGCCGGGTTGACCTCCATCTCCCGTTGCTTAAGCTGCAGCAATGAAGGATCCGGAAGTCGGGCGAAAGCAGGCCATCGCAGCCAGCACTTTCTTAAAAGAACTATCAAGCGAATCGTTGAATGCATTGCTGAGTTCAGCGATGTATATAAACTTCCCGGAGGGAACCGTAATCTACAGACCCGGGGAGGAGTCCCAGACTCTGCTCATCGAATCAGGAGAGGGCCGGATGTGGATTGGAGCAGCGGATGGCCGAAGAATGGTGGTTCGCCACTTTGGGCCCGGAGAGATAATTGGCCTTGTGGCTAGCCTGGGTGGTCCTGCAGAGCTGACCGTGGAGACCATACTTCCTACCACTGCGCTTGCCATTCCCGGAGAAAAGATTCGCAGCGTCGCAGCCAGTCATTCGGATGTGGGCTTTTTATTTGCCACGCAATGTGCTCTTCGAGTTTACGGACTGATGGATGAGCTTCATAGCATGACCTTTGATCCAGTTTCCAGAAGGCTGGCGCGATGTTTGATTCGCCTATCCAGGGGGGCCAGTAGCCCTGTGAATATTCGCATTACTCAGCAGGAGCTGGCAGATACCATTGCTACTTCCCGAGAGGTAGTGACCCGAACCCTGAAGGATTTCAAGGATTCCGGGCTGGTTTCTACCCAGTCGGATTCTCCGGGGCTACTCTTTATCAAGAATCCAGACGGTCTCAAACACTACTACAGGGAGGCCAGTCAGTAGATGTGTGACCCAGGTCACAGAGCGGTGTGCTCCAGGTTCTGGAGTTTCATTGGCCAATGGACTACAATTCAATTATCCAATGGGAGGTAACCAATGAAACATTTATCCAAACTTACTATTCTCACTTTGCTGTCGCTTCTGGCACCGCTACTTCAGTGCATTACTGCGGGCGATCCAGAACGAAAACTGGCAGATATTCCAGAATCATCCGGGTTTTCGGACTGGGCTGAAGTATTTCGCAGTCCGGCTCGAATTCGAGACTTTCGGGTCTTTCATACGGGTGAAGTAGAAGTACCGGTGCAGGGCATGCTCAATAGAGAGCTGAATGAGGATGAAAGTTCCACAATGTTTGTGGATGTATACGCATTCTGGTTTTGCCACGATGAACACGGATGCTTTATGATTGATTCAGGATTGGATACTAGCTTCGGAGAAGGAAAGCCAGGAAATGTCCACGGACTCATGGCCGATAGCTACATTATTTCCAGTCGTCAAAAGCCGGGAACAGACATTCTTTCGTATTTAAGTCAAAAGGATCGCAAGTCCAGACTGCAGGGCATCTTCTTTACACATCTACATGGAGATCATTCTTCCGGCATCCCGGCCATTTCTTCGACGTCGGGGCTCGAGGATCTGAATTACTATGTAGCAGAAGACGAGCCGTATGTAAATTACTGGCTGCTGTATCAAGGGGATCACCTGGAAAACGTAAGTGAGCTGAACGAGCTCTCCATGACCAATGCAATGGATATGCCAATTCTGGGACCATGCCTGGATGTATTCGGAGATGGAAGCTTATGGGCCATTCAAACTTCCGGTCATTCGCCCCGGCACCTGTCCTATCTTTTAATGACAAGCGAGGGTCCGGTATTATTAACCGGCGATGCATCCCACACCAGGGAAGGATTTGAGCAAGGCATCGAACCCGGATGGGTAAGTGACAGGGATGAAGCAAAGAACAGTCTGGAAAAGCTAAAGGCCTTCTCCAATAAGTATCCGAATGTTCGAGTGATTTTCGGACATCAGAGATAGACTGATTTGAATAGCCTGGTTTTCGCGTAGCGGAGCCTGGCTATTCAGGCATGCTTCCTTTTGGGAGTTCCACCTTTACGGGGCGCTTCGGTTTTCAATTGTGTTGCCGTCGCGGGAGCGATTCGGTATTCAATGTTGCGCGCCTGGGCAAAGTTAGCGAAAGAAATCCAGTGTAGGTCCCTGTGGAAGTGCAGCCGGGTATCTGGAACTATGCTGAAGCCCGGTAGATAGACTATTATCTATCGCATTGGTGGTTCATCGATACCACCGGAGAATAGTTCCAACAATCTGTGCTGCGCTATCTCATCCTCGCGGGCCTGGTCCAGAAACCAGGATGCATCAAAGTAGCAGACTCCAGCCGCGGCAATAGCTCTGGCGCTACGAAGCTGATGTCTGGTAATGGCCGGAGACGGGCTTCGAAAGACTCCAATTCCAATCACCAGCTTTTCGTTAATTGCTGGATCGAAGAATTCCTCCATTCGGCTATCGTGCAGATCGATCTGATTGTAGTAGGCCATCAGATATGCCAGATCGATCCAGTCCTCCTTGAGCCAGCGTGGAAAATCCTGAAAAATATGGTTTCTGATTTTCGATTGGCTGGGCCATACCGCAGCACTTAAGATTCGTTCTGGATAACGAGTCTTCATTAGATCATGGATTTGCATCACCATGGTCGTAACGTTCTGGCGCCTGAGCTCATCTACTTGTCGGCGTCTGGATTCTTCTGCCTCTTTGCCAGCCACATCCGAGTACAGATCCTTTTGTCCGGAAAAATGAAGAGCGGTCCTGGCTCCAAAGTCGTAGACTGTTCCAGGCCTTGACCAGGGATAGCGAATGTAATCCAGATGCAGTCCGTCCACATCATAGTTATCCAGAATCTCCTGGATGACCTCCAGATTGTAGGCACGAACCTCTGGATTGGCCGGGTCCAGAAAGGCACCTTCTACATTGGCAAGACGGTAGTCTTTCTGGCTGTAGTCCAGCATGGATCGGTTCTCTCCATCCTTTAAAAACCAGTCCTTTCTTTCGTTTATCAGATGCCCGGGTTGATTCTCCAAAAACGTAGTGGCATCCGCCGCAAGAAAAACATTGACCCAGGCATGTACCTGGATGCCTGCCGGCCGGGCCTGTTGAATAAACTCTGCCAGAGGATCCAGGTTGTCTTCCAGGCCAGATGCTCGACTGACCAGCCTCGAATTGTAGAAAGAATCACCCCGGCCTCGGACCTGCACAATGGCCACGTTCAATCCGTTTCTACGCATGGCATCAATTACCGAATGTATGGATTCCCTTGATTTTAGTTCGCTTCGCACAACCCAGAGTGCTCGTATTTCATTATCCGGTATGGAATCATCATAGTCTTGCAGGGCTTTTCTGTAGCTCCCGCACTGAAGCGATAGAGCACAGGCCAGGCCAATCAGGAAGAAGGCCATGATTCCGGTATGAGTTTTTTCCATGGTGTGCACCATGAGACGTCTAGATCGGAGCTATTCCTGGCTGGATAATAGGATAAGCCGGGTCGATTTGAGGGGCACATTTTTTTATCTGTGGATACCCCCAGGGGGTATATTGTGCTTTACTTCTGGTAAGTAGTTGTCTTACTGGTTCAATGGAACGCAACTGGACCGGAAAGCTGGCCTCAATCTTCGTAAACAATGGCAGATTGTCGCTTCTGATTCTATTCACACTATTTATCTGGGGAGGAATTTCCTATTTTTCTACGCCGCGGCAATACAATCCGCGCATTGTAGCACCGGCCTTTCAAATTGTTGTAGATTTTCCCGGGGCCGATCGCGCGGAAGTGGTGGAGCAGGTTACCAGACCTCTGGAGAATACAGTGCTGGATATTCCCGGAGTGGAGGATGTATATTCCGTATCCATGCCCGGTGGAAGGTCCATTGTTAACGTAAACTTCTACGTAGGGGAAGATGCCAATGCGGCGAAGATTACTTTGAACGATAGAATTCAAAGTAATATGGACTTGAGCCCTCTGGGTGTAAACGGCCCCTTTATTCGTTCCATTGATCCAGATGATGTTCCTGTAATTCAAATAGCACTCAAGTCCACGGAAGTGGGGCCTGTGGAGATGCGAAAATTCGCCTACCGACTGGCGGAGCGTCTGACCACAGTGGAGGGGGCTCGGAACATTGAAGTCGTGGGCGGCCGCAAAAGAGAGCTGTCCATTCGCTTTGACCCGGTTCGACTCAGAAAGGAAAACGTTGGTATTGATCAGATCAAGCAGGCGCTGCAGAGGTCCAATGTCTATTTGCCTTCAGGCGATATCAAGAGGGACGACCGTTATGTGCCTCTGGAAGTTACCAGTATAGTGAGCAAACCGGAAGACCTGGAAAACATCGTAGTGGTTACAGGAGATTTCGGTCAAACTCGTCTGAAGGATGTAGCTTCTGTGGTGGAGACAGTGGAAGAAGTGGACTCCCATGTTCGTCTACTGCGTAAAGGTGCGGACGGAAAGCTCCTTACTGAAGATGCAGGTGTAATAATCAGTATCGCCAAGCTGGAAGATGCAAACATTACAGATGTTACTATGGCGATTCGCACCAGTCTTCAGAGTCTACACAGCAATTTTATCCCGGACAACATAAAATCCAGCGTAATTGTGAACGAAGGAAAGACGGCTCATAAGGAAATCCAGGGGCTGGTCTCCAATCTGATCACAGCGGTGGTCATCGTGGTAGTGGTATTGCTGCTATTCCTGGATGTAAGAGCGGCCCTGCTCGTAGCTATTTCCATACCGCTTACACTGGCTTCGGTATTCGGAGTGGCACAGTTCTCTGGACTTACCATTAACCGAATTACATTATTTGCTTTGATTCTTTCTCTGGGATTGCTGGTGGACAATGCTACAGTGGTAATTGAAAACATTGTGAGAAGGCTTCGCGCCGCCGGTATGGAAGAAGGGAAATCCGACGGGCTTGCTCTTCAGGAGCGCAGGGAAATCATAATCGACTCTGTGGCCGAAGTGGGTCCCGGTCTGTTTATGGCCACCGTGACAACGGTGCTGGCTTTCATTCCCATGGCATTTGTTACCGGCATGATGGGACCGTATATGGGACCCATTCCATTCTTCGTTCCTGCGGCCATTATCATCGCTTTGATGCTGGCCTATTCCTTGAACCCGTGGATGGCCAGTTTGATTCTCAGAGGCCCCTCTGCCAGTTCCGGTCCTTCGCTTATTGAGCGATTGCCGGGCAAATTGTCGGATTACATCCTGGCCGGAATTGATCTGGGAAAAAGCCTCTTTCGAGGCTACCAGAACTATCTGCACAAATTGCTAATCGATCGCAAGGCCAGGCGATTGAGCCTCACAGTAATAGGAGTTGCGCTGCTTGCATCTCTGGCGTTACCAGGAGTCGCTCTAGTGAAATTTCGCATGCTTCCCAAGGCAGACCGTGAGCAGTTTTTTCTCTATGTTGATCTGCCGGCTGGCACTTCTCTGGAAAAGACCAATGAAGTAACTCAGATCCTGGAGAAGCGATTAATGCAGCATCCAGAGATTATTGAACTGCAGAGTTATGTGGGTCGGCCGCCTATCCTGGATTTTAATGGATTGTTTCGTGGCGTTGAAGCCAGAAATCGTGCGTGGCAGAGTACCATTCGCGTGGGTCTCACCGAACCGGAATCTCGAAGTATGAAGTCCGAGGAAATCGTGCTCAAGCTGCGTCCGGAAGTGCTGGCAGATGTGCCTTCGCTTGTAGATGTTCCCGTGAAGTTGAAGTTTGTGGAAGATCCTCCCGGGCCTCCTGTTAGATCAACCCTGCTGGTAAGAGTGCAGGGCTACGACGAGGCATTACTTGAGCAGGTTACGAAGAGACTGTACCCGGAAATCAAGAAGATCGACCAGGTGGTGGACACTGATATCTCCATACCCGAAAGTCAGACCACTGTTTCTCTCAAGGTGGATCATGCGGCAGCTACCAGGCGACGAATCGGACCGGCTCAGATTGTTCAGGCCCTTAATACTGCCTACTCGGGTGCTGTTCTGGGTATATATCACAATTCCAGCAACATCGAGCAGGAATACATTGTGCTCCGTATGGATCGTTCCTATCGTGATTCCATACCGGATATAATGAGCATATCGCTGTTCAACGATCTGGGGATTCGCGTCCCGCTGGGCGATATGGTGCGAGTGGTGGAGGAGCCGACGGTGAATCCGCTGGAGCGAGAGAATCGTCTGGATTCCTATTACATTCTGGGAGATATGGGAGATAGATCCATTACCTATGCAGCCATCGACATTCTGTTTCTCCTGGCAGACCTTGAGCCTGTGCCCGGTGCAAAGATGGAATCATTCAATTTATTTGGCGCCGACTATCGTATGCCGGATGGGCGTTTGATCAAGATCAACATGGGCGGCGAATGGGAGCTAACCCTGGAAGTATTTCGAGACCTTGGAATTGCCATGGGTGTGGCCATATTTCTTGTATATGTTGTTCTGGTGGCTCAGTTCGGAAGTTACCGGGAGCCCATGATTATCATGTCCACCATTCCACTTTCCCTTATTGGAGTCCTACCAGGATTTATGATCCTGGACTGGACGGCCGGAATCTATTTCACAGCTACATCCATGATCGGGGTTATCGCACTGGCTGGGATTGCAGTGAATAACTCCATCATTCTGCTGGAGTATCTCAATGATTTAAAACGATCCGGGATGGGCCTCGAAGAAGCTCTCGTGGAAGCTGGGTCTACCAGGTTTAGACCCATCATGCTCACGACAGTTACTACTATGCTAGGTTCCCTGACGATTGCATCCGATCCAGTGTGGGCCGGTCTTGCATTCGCAATATTCTTTGGGCTTGCACTGTCCTCCATTCTAACGTTGATCGTCTTCCCAGTACTCTATTACATTCTGAAGGGCCGGTCCTGGAAGGACCGGATATGATTGAGACTTCCGCAGGAAGGGGAAGTCTCATATTAGTGCCTTTTCATCCTGGAAGGACCGGACTTATGAGCTCTGCGAACTTTTATGGGATTTTGCGTGTATGAGTCCGGACAAGTATTCGGTTACGACGGCGGGTAACCATATCAAACGGCCAGGAATGGGTAAGTTTTTTTTGTCTGAATGCGTTGACTATTCTGAACCGACGTCCAGGTTTTTTGCATGGATCGCAGGATGACAATAGCGGTACTTTATTTTGTGGTGCTGGCGTCTTTGTCTGCGGATCTATTTAGCTGTAAAGCGAACCCTCCCTGTCGATACGATGACCCATCCTGTAGATCAGAAGCCCTGACCCAGTGGCTGGGAATTCTGCTGGCCCCTGTGAACTGCACCGATGATACGCTAACCTGGACGTCCGTTCCGGCATCCGAAGCCAGCGGCTGGTGGACTGTGACTTATGGCGATCGGGGTTTTGTAGCTCTGGCCATTAACGGAACGAATTTTGTGATGCATTCGCCAACCGGCATTACGTGGACTTCTCATTCAGCTGCAGAGAATAATCTCTGGCGAGGTGTGACCTTTGGAGAGGGCATCTACGTAGGGGTTGCCAATAGCGGTACGAACCGGATCATGAATTCCTCGGACGGGAAGAACTGGAGTCCAATTGCCTCACCCGAAGCCAATTCATGGCAATCTGTAACCTACGGAAATGGCCGATTCGTGGCCGTTTCCTCGGATGGCACGAATCGGGTGATGTGGTCAGAGGACGGAGTAAACTGGAACACTGCCATGGCCGTGGAGGCTAATAGCTGGCGAGCCATACATTTTGGTTCTGGTCGTTTTGTGGCTGTGTCTACGAATGGTACGAATCAAGTGATGGTTTCCACGGACGGTGCTAACTGGACTCCTGCAAGCCCCGCATCCGGAGATCAGTGGTTGGCCGTCGGGTCGGATTCTGGTCGATACATTAGTCTTGCTAATTCCGGAACGAATCGAGTGATGCGATCCGTGGACGGTACCAATTGGACCGGGCATCCCGCTACCGGGGCGCATCAGTGGAGCTCTGTTGCTGGTGGCGGAGGTGTCTTTGTGGGCGTAGCCGATAATGGATTCGCAATGACATCTGTGGATGGAATGACCTGGACAGATATGCCACCCCCTGAGGCCGTTCAATGGAAGTCCGTGGCTTTCGGAGATGGAAAGTTCGTAGCGGTCTCAGCTACCGGGACAAATCGAGTGATGTACGCCAGTTGCGACTGAGTGCTCTGCACGTAGCTGAGCATTTTATTCCAACCTTCTTATCGTTTATCAAGAAGCTGAAAAGGAGGGGAGCGCCGGACCTAAAGAAAAAGAATCCGGCGGGCAAGTATCGGAATTAATCTGTAGTCTTGGTGCTGGCTAGATTCGAGAATTATTCTGTACGAATGGACTCCACCTGATTTGTAGCCTCTCCAGTCTCCGCAAGCTTTTTAAGATTGGACAATCCTCGTTCGAAATCAGGTCCGATAAAAGAATCCATGAAAAGGCCAAAGAATCGGCCCATCAAGTTCCAGCCTGAATCGCCACTGAAAGCCCATGTAACTTTCACCGAGTTCTCGCCGGTGGGCTCGAAAGTCCAGGTGGCCATAGCCTGCCCCTGTTCCTGGAAGTCCAGGGCGGTATCGATGCTCTGATTTTCTACGCTTTTCACGATTTCCATGGAACCAGTGCCCGATTTGGGACCGGTCCAGCTGTATTTGGCTCCAACGCCAGCAACCTGATCTGTCCAGGTAATCTCCATTTTCGGATCTGCTTCGCGCCAGGGAGACCATTTCTGCTGCTCTTCCAGACTGTTTACCAGCGGAAAAACCTGGTCTGCAGACTTCTGAATCTCAATGCTTCGGGATGCCGAATACTCAGCCGGCAGAAACAAACCTACGAGCACGAACAGTGCGATCAGGGAGCCCAGCACGATGCCGCTCCATTTCAAGAATGCTTTCATGATGCAGATGGGCATCTGGTTCGTAAAGATTGTCAAAGTTTATTTTGCGAAATTAGAGAATTTTCCATTTTGAGTTCGCTCTCGTTGCGAAATGGAATAAAAAATCGTCCAATCTGCGAAAGCTGTTTGAGTTTTTACCAAACATAATGTCTATGACACAAAATTTGACTTCCCGAGGTTTGAAAAGATGGCAAAACTAGAAGAAATCGAGGGCATCGGCCCGAAGTATGCCAGCACTTTGCGTAAAGCCGGTGTAAAATCGATTGGTGATCTTCTGCAAAAAGGCTCCACTCCAGAAGGTCGCAAGACAATTGCAAAGGATTCCGGTCTTTCTCCGAAACTGATTCTTGAATGGGTGAATCATTCCGATCTTATGCGAATTAAAGGAGTAGGCGAGGAATACTCTGATCTGCTCGAAGAAGCAGGTGTAGATACCGTTGTTGAGCTTGCTCAGCGAAAAGCCGCTAATCTGCACGAAGCAATGGCCAAAACCAATGAAAAGAAGAAACTGGTTCGCCAGATGCCCAGCGAATCCAAGATCCAGGATTGGATCAGTCAGGCTAAAAAGCTGCCCAGAGTAGTAAAATACTGAATCCTCGGCCCTGATTTCAGGGCCTTCTCTCTACCCGGCGCCAATCCCTGGATTCGGTCGAATGATCGAAGAATTCAGGTAACGCCGGGCTCTACTTTATGGTACAGGCCGCCCCTGGATGAGGCAAAATAGGGTTTGTTATCTAGAATGAATCCCAGTGGATCGCCGGCCGGCGGATCCGAAACCTCTTTCCAGAGTATTTGTTCGATGGCCTCTATGCACATAGCATCCAGACTCAGTTCCGCCAGCAGGTAGGTCCGATCACATTTGCGGCATCGGCAAAATTCGACCTGTGATTCCAGTTTTTGTAGAACCTCGTACTCTCCGGCAACAGTACAGGAATGACATGGTCCTTCCATTGGTAGAAGATTACGGAGTGGGTGTACGTACGTCCAACCAAATTGGATTTCCCTTTTCTGCAGTTTTATATCCGACCAGGCATCGATTGTGCAGTTTTCCCGGTAAGCAGGCATCGATTTTCCTTGATTTCCGAGCCTAAAGGACGATGGTATTGTCAGGGAGTTGCATTCCTTGAATGCCGCTTCTTAGCCGCAGGATCGGCGTATCGGTAAGGCACTGCGGTGCATCCGGTAGACCGCAGGGCCCGAGGAGGTTTTATGGAATCCAATTCGGCCTGGAAATCTGTTTATCGCGTTCATTTGATGTTGCTGGAGCGATTTCTGCTTCAGAAAAAGTCATCACTGGAATCCGAGCATACTGTATATTTGTCTGGAATGCTGGCCAGACATCTGGATCGGGAATATCAACAACAGATCGAAGACCTGCTCTTTGAAGATGTGGATGAGCTGGATTCTACAATTCGAAAGCACGATCCCTACCTGGGACAAAACGCACCCATTGTTACACTTTCTCGTATTAATGGCGAGCATCTAACCGTGGCCATTGCCTTTGAAAGGCTGAAGGGCCATAGCGAAACGTTGAATCTGCAATCCGCCATTCCTTCTCGTTGCTTTGGTGTAGCGGCCTTTTACAGCAGGGAAGCGGGCAACAGGCAGCTTTCGCGAATCTTTGGCTATTTCCATCACCATCATAAGCTGATCCTGGATCTACTCACAGATTATTTAAGCTTTCTGGATCGGGATGCCGATTTGCTGCCGGACAACATTCCAGAGGAACTCTGGCAAAAGTTTGGCAGAGAAAAGAACCTGCGAAACGAAAAGAAGGAATGGTGGGAAGCGCGAGGGATAGACCTCAAGAGCAAAGAAGGTATCAGCAAGGAAGAGGTTATGCGCATCCTTGACCTGGGCGGCATGAATTGAGCGGTTGAGGAGTGCTAGTTCCATCGCATGCTTTCTTTTTTGACGAGATCCAACCAGCGCTTTCGCTTTTCCGGGTTGCTGGATCTAACCTGATCAAAGACCCGCACTCGCACCGGCTTGATGCCGCAGAATTCAAGCACCGTTCTCTTGAGCATATTGATGGCTGGATTTCCATAGACGAAGCGAAACCACCAGTAGGGAGAATCCATGGTTACATACAGCTGGGCGCTACGGCCAGCAAGCAGCTTGTCCCACAGTGGAGAGCCTTTTCTATACTTGAACCCAAAGCCAGGAAGCAGGGTTCGATCCAGAAAACCCTTGAGCAGTGCCGGAACGCTACCCCACCAGACCGGTGTCGCGATAATGATGTGATCTGCCTCCGTAATTAGCCGCTGGGCTTTCCTTAGATCTTCTTCCATTTCGGTGGGCTTTCGGTAGCCATTCTTCAGGCTCAATTCGAATTGCAGTTTTCGAAGCTCCAGCAGCTCGCTTTTCTCACCCAGGGCTTCCCATGAGGCCCGAGCTATGGAGCTACTCAGGCTTTCCGGGTCCGGATGCGCATCTATGATCAGGATTCTTTTTCCGGTTTTCCGGCTACCTTGCGAGTGCATAAATGCACATAAATGCATATATGCACGAGCGTCAAGAAGGAAAGTATTGATTTTCCCCTGAAACAGGGCTGGATGGTAACTATGGCCCGAAAGATTGATCCCCGAATGGAGGTGCTTAAGAGGATGGATGAGGTTTTTTCCTCGCCTGTACTTGGAGTTCTGGCGGAGCCGGTCAGGATCGAATTGATCAAGCAACTGGCCCTGTTGGGGCGCTCGGATGTGAAAACCCTGGCAGGTCATTTACCTCAACATTCTACGGTAGTTTCCCGGCACTTGAAGGTTCTATATGATGCCGGTCTTCTGGTCCGCACAAAAAAGGAGCGATGGGTCTACTATGAACTGAACGGCGCGGCTTTTATAGAAAATTTTCGCAGAATGCTGGAGACGGTAGAAGAGGTGGTAGAGGTTTGTGAGTGCGAAGCCTGATCCGTCTTCCTGCGTTATGAAGCGGTGCTGCTATGGCGCAGAGCGGACCAGTCTGACATAGTTGTTGATTCGAATAACGTCGCCCTGGGGGCCGCGACCTCGGGGATAATCGGCTGGATCTCCGATTTTGGGATCGCTGCGCTGGGCACCGGCTCCATGGACGTCCATCAGTTGTGGGGCGCGACCGGAGTGGGGCGGAGAAAAATACCCCAGAGCTTCCCCAAAAGCGAAATAGACTGCTGATTGGCCTCCGCGAATGCTTCTGTGTGTGGTTGATGTCCAGAAGTAAGGCCAGCGCTCTTTGCCGTCCTCCCCGATGATCTTATTGATCTTGAAGATCGGATTCAGGGCAGGTGAATTATCCTTTTGAGGCGACCGGGAGTAATCAACGATACTATGCAGCTCCTTGGCATCAGGCACTCTCCAATCAGTATAGCCCAGGTATTTTTGCTTGTTCATCTTTTTTGCATAGTCAAGCGCATTGGGCCAGTTCATGCCCTTGCCGCTATCTGCCTGGGCCCACATCAGGCCGGTGGCTGAATCTGTAATGGTTCCATCGCCGTTGTCGTTAAATATATTTTTTCCATAGGCTGGATTTCCTCGGACGAATCGGACCATGAATCGCATTTCACCCCTGGGATGCTTTATGGGATAGCCCTTGATACGCCCGTCTGCGAAGTTCACCCCGAATACAGTATCATTGTGTCCCATGGTGCGTCCGCGATAAATAGTAGAAGTAAGCATCTGTGCATCAATGGGCCGGGGACCGTTGGCGCTATACTGAAAATCAAAAACCCCATCGTCTATAAATGGATGTGCGTCTGCCATGCGAAATGGCGGAGGGCCACTGGGGTCCACTCCGCTAAAATCTATGAGCGAGTAAGCCTCCTTGATAGAAGGGATTCTCCATCCTGGATCACTCTTGTTCAAACGTTCTAACTCCTTCTGAGCCTCCTTCAAGGTCATGACTCTATATCCTTTTTGCCAGATCAGACCAGTGACCTTGTCCTGAATTCGTTCGTCGGATAAACTGCGGTAGTCCGGTCTGTTCCCTGGAAAATGTGCATCCTGGCCGTAGAAAGGCTCCTCCAGTTCTGGACGTTGGATTTCGCCAGAATTGTTGAAGAAAGCTGTTTGATTCGTGTCTGCAATTCTATAAGGAAGACGGCTCGCTTCACTCCCGGATTCTCCCGGAATGTCCGGGCTTTCGCCAAAAAGCAGGATTACGGGAACCTGGAGGGCCGCAAAAAGTAGCCAGACTTTCATGGGTGGAAGGTTATGAATCATATCTTAGCCCTGGTCCTTTTCTGCGGCTCTGGATAGGCCACACCATCATCGAATCACCTTCAAAGGGCGATACAACTGATTTTTAGTGGGTTTCTTTTCTGAGCGGAGGCCTGCTCAGTTCTCCGCCGAAATGATGTCGGGTTCTCGAGGACGCGTTGATTCTCACCATGGGCTCGCAGAAATACGACATAATCCGCGCACTCGTCGGTTGAGGAGTGGACATCGGATCGCCAGACAGAACAGAATGTGACATAATCCAGCCCGCCGCGAGCGCCCGGATGTGACATAATCCATCCAAATGTCACATCCCACTGGAACCTGCCATTTCTGGCAGTCGGAGGGGTGTTCTGCTAAAATTTTGCGAAAAATGCTTGTCAGCCTGCTTAGTTGCCTTTATTTAGCGAATCGATTAGCAGACTATTTTATCAACTGCTAATGGTTTTTCAGGAGGAAAACGACTATGGCAATCAAACCACTGGGAGATCGCGTTCTGATCAAACCCCAAGATGCAACGGAAGAAAAAGTCGGATCTCTCTATGTGCCGGATACGGCCAAAGAAAAACCTCAAGAGGGCACAGTGGAAGCTGTAGGAGCTGGCAAGACGGAAGATGGCAAGCTCATCGCCCCCGAGGTGAAAGTAGGGGATCGAGTGCTGTACGGAAAGTATTCCGGCACAGAAATTAAACAAGACGGTAAAGAGTACCTGATCGTTCGAGAAAGCGACATTCTCGCGGTCATCTCCTGATCCGGAGGATTAAAATGGCAAAGCAACTAGAATTCAATGAAGAAGCCCGCAGGAATCTTGCCCGCGGTGT